>Ga0265314_10000247_pt1 | contig 79736 bp, 73 predicted proteins | sample 4126metaG_FD_203106 | JGI IMG/M metagenome (GOLD analysis project Ga0265314, IMG submission 203106) | Rhizosphere microbial communities from Carex aquatilis grown in University of Washington, Seatle, WA, United States - 4-1-26 metaG | ecosystem: Host-associated > Plants > Roots > Rhizosphere >...
GTCGGTGATCTGCAACTTTGTGGCGGGGCGTCCAGCGTGGGCCATCTGCGTAGTCTCCTTCATGGAAGACTCCTTGGATCAACACGCATCGAAATAATTCAAATTATTTCTGAGACATCACACTAGGTGTGGGGGCAAGAAATCCGCTTTCGATACACGTCTTGGTTGGGTCGACTCGCCGTGCGCGGGCACTGACTTGGGGTCCCAATCCGTGCTGCGAAGCAATGCCGGTCGGTCTGGATGCATGGCTCAGGTAACCGGACGCACCGGATGCGTCGGCAGCGGGCCGCTGTCGCCCTCTTTTCTGATCATCTTGAGCCGCACCCGCTCTATCGCGTGCGAGGGCTCCAGCCCCTTGGGACAAACCTCCGAGCAATTCATGATGGTGCGGCATCTAAACAGCCGGTAAGCGTCGTTCAGGTCGTCTAACCGCTCCTCGGTGGCCTGGTCGCGGCTATCAAAGATGAAACGGTAGGCCTGGATCAGGCCTGCCGGCCCGACGAATTTGTCGGGATTCCACCAGAATGAGGGGCATTGGCTGCTGCAACAGGCGCAAAGAATGCACTCGTAGGCGCCGTTGAGTTTTTCGCGCTCGGCGGGCGACTGCAGGCGTTCGCGCTCTGGGGGTGGTTCGTCGTTGATGAGGTAGGGGCGAATCGAGTGGTACTGCTTGAAGAACTGCGTCATGTCCACGATCAGGTCGCGGACGATGGGAAAGCCCGGCAGCGGCCGCAGCACAACGGGATCCTTGAGGTCACGCACGCGGGTGATGCAGGCCAGGCCGTTGCGGCCGTTGATGTTCATGGCGTCGGAGCCGCAGACACCTTCGCGGCACGATTTGCGCATGGACAGTGTGGGGTCTTGTTCCTTGATGCGCAGCAGCACATCGAGCAGCATGCGGTCGCTGTCCTGCAGGTCGATGTCGTAATGCTGCAGCCAGGGGCCGTCGTCCCGATCGGGGTCGTAGCGCGAGATGGAAAATCGCATGGTGGCCTCTCTGGTGTCGTGAGTTGGAAGTAGGTTGAAAAAGTGAAAGATGTCGAAATCGGCGTCAGGCAAGGCGCAAACCACAGCGATAGCCGGAGCTATCGCGAGGATTTGCAACGCCGCATGGCGGCGATTCTCGACAGCTTTCTGAAACGAACTTCCAACTCACGACACTAGCTCTATTCAAGGGCGTTGGCGCCGGGTGGGATGCAGGGGTTCAGGTTGGAATGCGCAGCAAAATGGCGGCAGCCCACAGCCCCAAACCGCACAGCCCCGCAGCGAGTGCAGCGAGCAGGTAGGGGCGAATGCGCACGGGCTGCGCGTAGTCGAGCAGCACATCGCGCAAGCCCACCCACATATGCGCCAGCAGCGCTGCAAAAAAGATGGCCAGCGCCAAGCGCATCGCCGGGTGGGCCAGCCACTGCAACCACGCTGCACGGCTGTGCATGGGTGCAAGTGCCAACGAAGCCAGCACGAAGACCAGAAACAGCAGCAGGTACACGGCACTCGCGCGCTGCACCAGCCAGGCCGGCAGACCGGTCGGTCCGCGCTTCACAGGATCGCTCCCGCCGCGAGCACCGCGATGGCCAAGGCGGTAAGGTTCACGCTCCAGGCACTGCGCCGTGCCTTGCCCAGGCTTGAGCCGACGTCAATGTCGGTGAGCATGTGGCGCACGCCCGCCAGCATGTGGTGCGCCAGCGCCCAGGCCAGCGCTATCAGAAAGATCTTCACGAGGGGTTGCCTCAGCAAAGCCGTGGTGTCCGCAAAATCGGCTTCGTCGCCCAGGGAGCGCTGCAGCAGGTACAGCAGCACCGGGACCCCGGTGGCCAACAGAACTCCGCTCAACCGGTGAAGAATGGAGGTGAGGGCGCCCACCGGCAGCGTGATGTGTGCCAGGTTCAGAAACACAGGGCGCGAGCGGGGGGTGCGTGCAGCTTTGGACATAACGAGTTAAGGCGATGACTGAATCAGTCACCGCGATGGCGCGCGCCGTGCATCGAGATGGGATGCAAGGCGCAAACCGCAGTCATAGCCGCAGCCATGGCCAGGATTGGCAACGCCGCAGACCGCCCGAGGGACGGATGCGCGGCGCGTGAGGGACTTGTTCAGCATTGCCTTAGTGGTAACCCACGCCCATGACGTAATCAAACAGCAGGGCTTGTTCGTACTGCCCCTCGGCGACCATCGCGCGCAGGGCATCGCGTGCGTTGACCACGCCCACCGGGCAACCCGCAGGATCGAGTACCGGCACATGAACCAGGCCGTGCTTGTGCATCAACGCGAGCACGTCTGACAACAGATCTGTGGGTTGGCAGGAGATGACATCCTTCGTCATCAGATCGCTCGCCAGCGTGTGGCAGGCGCTGCCTGCGCAATGCCCGATCTGCCGAACGATGTCGCTTTTGCCGATGACGCCGGACATCCCACCGCCCGCCTCGCACACCACGACCAGGCCAATATGCGTTTCGGACAGGCGTTGCGCAGCCTCCAAAAGCAGTGCTTGCCACGAGACGGTGGCGAGCCGCGCGCGGGTGGTAGCGCTGAGACTTGCAACGCGCAAGGTGTCCATTGGCTCACTCCTGTCAATTCATTCTCTGAACTCTGTCGGCGCCACCTTGTAGGAGAACCGCTCATCTCGCACTACAAAGGGTGCACTGGTGGGGTTCCTTGCCCAAAATAGAGGGGCTTGGTAGTTCTGCCGTTTTTTGAAAGCCAGTCAATGTCGCAGTCTGCATCCCAAAATTTGGAACGTGAACGGCTCTTGCGAAAGTCGCTTTCGCGCTGGGACAACGAGGGCGGGCACCTGCTCGGCACGGGCACAGGCGCGCCAGAAAATCTCGCAGAGGGGGTACCACCGCTGAGCAATGCTGAGCTGGTGCAACTGCAAATTCGTGTGATTGCACTTGAAAACCTGGTGGTCGCCTTGATGGCGGATGCCTCCAATGAGCAACTTGAACGCGTGCGCAGTATTGCGGCGACTATCTTTCCACGCCCGGGCGTTGCACACCGGCTGACGATGCAGGCCACCGCTCAAATGGAGCATTTGTCACAGCGCGCGCTGCGGGTCTAAACATTCACGCTGCCATGGTGCAGGCCGCAGCGTGGAAGATGCCGGCCCGCGCAAACCGCTTGGTGGAACCGCGCTAGCCTGAATGTCGCCCCGCCTGAATCAGGAGAACCACCAGCGCTCCGGCGCCACCGTCTATGGGACGCGCCTGCACGAAGGCCAGCACCTCGCTTTTTTGCACCAACCAGCGCTGTACCCGGCTCTTGAGCACCGGCGCCTTGCCTGGCGAGCCCAGGCCCTTGCCATGCACCACGCGCACGCAGCGCAGGCCGGCCTTGTGGGCGTGGCGGATGAACTCCCCCAGCGTTTCGCGCGCTTCATGAACGCGCAGGCCGTGCAGATCGAGCTGGCGCTGGATGCTCCAGTGGCCCGCGCGCAGGCGGGCGGTCACGTCGGTGCCAATGCCGGGGCGGCGAAAACTCAGCTGGTCGTCGGTGTCGAGCAGGGTGCTGACGTCGAACTCATCGCTCATGGATTCGCGCAGCACCCGCGCTTCGTCCAGCCAATGCTGCACCGGCAGCGGCTCGGGCAGGGCCGGGGCGAGGTGCGCCAGGTTGCGGGTTTTCAGCGCAGTGACAGCACCCACGCTGCGGGCAAACAGATGGCGCTCTGCCTCGCGCCGGGCGGCGGCTTCTCGCGCGGCCTGCTCCTGCGCCGCGCGCAGCGCCTGCTGCTCGCGCAGGTGGCGGGCGAGCTGGGCGAGTGAGGCCAGGCCGTGAAAGCGCTCGCGCGTCAGACTCACACCAGCCCCTTGGCCGCCATCGACAGCCACTGGCCGTGTGCGACGATGACGTGGTCCAGCACCCGCACATCCACCAGCGCCAGGGCGCTCTTGAGGGTTTGCGTCAGCGCCTCGTCGGCCCGGCTCGGTTGCACGCTGCCGCTGGGGTGGTTGTGCGCCAGCACCACGGCAGCCGCCTGGTGGTGCAGGGCGCGCAGCACCACTTCGCGCGGGTAGACGCTGGTTTGCGTGAGCGTGCCGCGAAACAGCTCTTCGAGCGCAATCAGCCGGTGCTGGCTGTCGAGAAACAGCACGGCAAACACCTCATGGCCCTTGGCCGCCAGGTGCAGTTGCAGGTAGTGGCCCACCGCATCAGGCGAGTCGAACACCTCGCGCTCGCGAAGCTGCTGGGCCAAGGCCCGCCGGGCGAGTTCGAGCACCGCCACCAGCTCGGCGCGTTTGGCGGGCCCCAGGCCCTTGATGCGCGAGAGGTCCGCCATGCTGGCGTGCAGCAGGCCGGCGATGCCGCCAAAACCACCCGCCGGGCGGCTGGTGTCGGGGCAGGTGCGCGGGGCATCAAGCAGCTCTTGCGCCAATTGCAGCACGCCCTTGCCGACGATGCCGGTGCGCAGCAGTAGGGCCAGCAACTCGGCGTCGCTGAGCGCGGCCGGGCCGCGTGCGAGCAGTTTTTCACGCGGGCGGGCGTCGGCGGGGAGGTCTTTGAGGGGCATGGATTGGTATTTTCCCGAGTGGGAATTCCAGGAATCCTAAAATGCAGCCAGTTTATAGAGGCACGCATGGCAATCGTTCAACAGGGCTCCTTTCTCACGCTTCACTACCGCCTGGCCGGCCCGGCTGGCGATGTGATCAACACTTTCGACGACAAACCGGCCACGCTCACGCTGGGCAACAGCGAGCTTTCGCCCGCGCTGGAGGCGCGCCTGGTCGGTATGCAGGAGGGCGCACGCACCACCTTTGAGCTGGCGGCTGGCGAGGCCTTTGGCGAGCGCAACCCCGAAATGCAGCAGTGGTTGCCCGGCAAGCTGCTCGACGAGGTGGGCGACCCGGACGAGCAGTACCACGTCGGCGAGGTCATCGAGTTCCCCACGCCCGACGGCCAGGGCACCTACGCCGGCGCCGTGCTGCGCGTGGGCAACGAGGGCGACCCGCGCGCCCTGCTGGTGGACTTCAATCACCCGCTGGCGGGCCGCGCCGTGAGCTTCGAGGCTTACGTGATCGGCGTTTTATGAGGCATCCCCCTGCGCGGCTGCGCCGCTTCCCCCTTCTCTCGCGCTGCGCACGGGAAGGGGGACACCGCCAGCGCGGCGGGGCGGCCCTTGCGCGGCGGTTGCTGGCATTGATCGCGTCGGTTTCCAACCTTTTGTGCGGTGCTCAGTGCCATGGAGTGTTGAAATGATGAGTCCGCAAGAAGTCCTGCTGGCCGAACCGCGCGGCTTTTGCGCGGGGGTGGACCGGGCGATCGAGATCGTCGAGCGGGCGCTGGCCAAGTTCGGCGCGCCCATCTACGTGCGCCACGAGATCGTGCACAACACCTACGTGGTCAACGACCTCAAGGCCAAGGGGGCGATCTTCATCGAGGAGCTCTCCGACGTTCCTCCCGGCGCCACGCTGATCTTCAGCGCCCATGGCGTGAGCAAGGCCGTGCAGGAAGAGGCCAAGGCGCGCGGTTTCCACATTTTTGACGCCACCTGCCCGCTGGTCAGCAAGGTGCACGTTGAAGTGGCCAAGCTGGCGCAAGAGGGCTACGAGTTCATCATGATCGGCCACAAGGGCCACCCCGAGGTCGAGGGCACGCTGGGCCAGCTCGACGGCGGCATCCACCTGGTGGAAGACGTGGCGGACGTGGCCCGCGTGCAAACGGTGCAGCAGGAGAAGCTGGCCGTGGTCACGCAGACCACGCTGTCGGTGGACGATGCGGCCGAAATCATGGCCGCCGTGCGCGCGCGCTTCCCGCAGGTGCGCGAACCCAAGCAGCAGGACATCTGCTACGCCACGCAAAACCGCCAGGATGCCGTCAAACTGATGAGCCGCCAGGTCGACCTGGTGATCGTGGTCGGCAGCCCGACAAGCTCCAACAGCAACCGCCTGCGCGAGCTGGCCGAGCGCCTGGGCACCACGGCTTACATGGTCGACAGCGCCGACGAACTGCAGCCCGCATGGTTCACCGGCATCGCCCGCGTGGGCCTGACCGCTGGCGCCTCGGCGCCCGAAGTGCTGGTGGCCGAAGTGCTCGAGCGCGTCAAGGCCCTGGGGGCGGTGTCGGTGCGCACGCTCAGCGGCATCGAAGAATCCATCAAGTTCCCGCTGCCCAAGGGCCTGCGCATGGACGGCGTGGCGCCAGAGGCCGGAGAAGAGGCCTGAACTATTGTTTTGATAGCTGGTAGCGCTTATGGGATAAGCGCTAGAGCCTTATTTCGCTTAAAGTTTTTACCCTTTCCCGTCTCTAGATCAGGCGTGAACGCGAAGGCAAAGCGCGGACCGTACAGGCGAACGGCAAGCGATGCCGGCAAAGTGCACCTTGGATTTGGCAAGGCAATCAGGTCCACAGATCAAGCGGCGGGTCTGCGGCCACTGCGCGCAGGATGTCGGTGCGCGAGACAAAGCCCTCCGGCAGCCCCAGCTCGTTGGTGACCGGCAGGCCGGGCAAGCCGGTGTCCAGCAGCACCGAAGCGACACGGCGCAGGCCGGTATCGGCAGACGCCGTGGGCACGGGCGAGACCATCACCTCATCCACCAGCCGGCGCGCCCGCGCAATGGCGGCTGGCACGCCGCCCGGTTTGGGAATCAGCTCCAGCGGCACCATGTCGGCGCGCAGCAGCAGGCCGATGACGCGGCCCAGCGTATCCACCACCGGCGCCTGCCCCACGCCGTGCTCTGCCAGCAGGCCCCAGGCCTCGCTGACCAGCGCGCCGCTGGGCACCGTCAGTGCGCCGCGCGTCATCACATCGCTCACCAGGCTGAGCGGCTGGCGCACTGGGGCCGGTCCCTGGTCGGTCTGCGCGTAGGCGCTGACCGCGTCCTGCGCACGCAAACTGCCAAAGGCACTGTCGTATGCGGCGGGCGTTACGGTTTCCGCCTGCGCCGTCCCGCGCGGGCCGGTGGCACGCAGCGCCTGCGGACGCCGCACCCTGCGTACGGATGCAATGCGGGAAATCTGCTCTGGGCCGCCTCGTAGCATCTGCCCTGAAGGACCAAAGACAAAAAACATGGCTTCCTCCCGCACGTTGCGTGCCTTGTGCCATGTTATCGGCATCCGGGGTGCCAGCCTCAAGGGGCGCCGCCTAAAATCCCGGCATGCTCGACATCCTCCTTCTCCGCAAAGACCTTCCGACCGCGATTGCCGGCCTGGAAACCCGCAAAAACCCCCAGCCCTTTCTTGACGTGGCGGCCTTCCAGGCGCTCGAAGCCGAGCGCAAGACGCTGCAGACGCGCACCGAAGAGCTGCAGGCGCAGCGCAACCAGCTCTCCAAGCAGATTGGTCAGCTCAAGGCCAAGGGCGAAAGCACCGATGCCGTGATGGCCCAGGTCGGTGCGCTCAAAGCCGAGCTGGAGCAATCGGCCGCGCGGCTCGACCAGATCCAGCCCGAGATCCAAGCCCTGCTGCTGGCCGTGCCCAACCTGCCGCACGCCAGCGTGCCGGTCGGCGCCGACGAAGCGGGCAACGTGGAAGTGCGCCGTTGGGGCACCCTGCCGAGCTTCGACTTCGCGCCCAAGGACCACGTCGATGTTGGTACGCCGCTGGGCCTGGACTTCGACATGGGTGTCAAGCTCTCGGGCTCGCGTTTCACGGTCATGAAAGGGCCGATTGCCCGCCTGCACCGCGCGATCAGCCAGTTCATGCTCGACCTGCAGACGCAAGAGCACGGCTACACCGAGTGCTACGTGCCCTACGCGGTGAACGCCGATTCGCTCAAGGGCACCGGCCAATTGCCCAAGTTCGAAGGCGACCTGTTCGCCGCGCAAAAGGGCGGGCAAGACGCCGAACCCGTGCCCGACAATGCGGCGCTCTACCTCATCCCCACCAGCGAAGTGCCGCTGACCAACTTCGTGCGCGATGTGGTGGTGGCTGAAGATCAGCTACCCATCAAGCTCACCGCCCACACGCCGTGCTTTCGGTCCGAGGCCGGCAGCTACGGCCGGGACACGCGCGGCATGATCCGCCAGCACCAGTTCGACAAGGTCGAAATGGTGCAGATCGTGCACCCCGAGAAGAGCTATGAAGCGCTGGAACAAATGACCGGCCACGCCGAAGCCGTGCTGCAAAAGCTCGGCCTGCCGTACCGCGTCATGAGCCTGTGCACCGGCGACATGGGCTTTGGCGCCGCCAAGACCTACGACCTGGAAGTCTGGCTGCCCGGCCAGAGCAACTACCGCGAGATCAGCTCCATCAGCAACTGCGAGGCCTTCCAGGCACGCCGCCTGCAGGCGCGCTTCAAGAACGCGCAGGGCAAGAATGAGCTGGTGCACACCTTGAACGGCTCGGGCCTTGCGGTGGGCCGCACGCTGGTGGCGGTGCTGGAAAACTACCAGCAGGCCGATGGTTCGGTGCAGGTTCCCGAGGTGCTGCGGCCGTACATGGGCGGCATCGAGGTTCTGACGCCATAAGCCGCGAAATCTGCTGCTAGAATCGCAGGCTTCGAGCGGAGAGGTGGCAGAGTGGTCGAATGTACCTGACTCGAAATCAGGCGTTGTAGCAATACAACCGTGGGTTCGAATCCCACCCTCTCCGCCAAAGATGCATCCAGTACCGTCCAATACCGTACACAAAACCCCGGTCCTTCATAGGGAACCGGGGTTTTCTTTGTCCAATTGCGTCGCGTACCGTCGCCATGCAGCCAGACACTTTTGGGGGCAGATTTGGGGCAGAATTTGGGCGTTTTTGATGCCCCCTTAAAAAGTGCCCCCAAATGCCCCTTACCGACCTGGCCTGCAGGACTGCCATTTGCCCCGCTGGGAAGAAGAGTTTGCGCAAGGCGGACGGTAAAGGCACGTGCGTGATGCAGTTCCCTACAGCCTGAAGGCCAATGCAAGCAGTAGGATCGCCAGAGGCAATAGCAGCCAGCCTGTCCAGGAAAAATCTTGCTCATCGCTTGGCGTTGGCGCAGAGGGTACCGATGGCGGTCGCCATGGTACAGGCGTGCTATGAACTCAGCGGCGCGAAGACACCAGGATGCCGCCCACAATCAGCGCAAAGGCTGCGGCATGGTAGGCATGGGGCGCCTGGCCGAGAAACGCGGCCGAGAGCAGCGCGGCAAATAGCGGTGTGAGGTTGGAAAAAAAACCCGCGACGGCCGGCCCGGCGCGTTGCACCCCGATGCCCCAGCAGCGGTAGGCCACCACAGCGGGGCCCACCGCAATAAAGACCAGTGCCGCCACCAGCGGCCAGCCCCAATCGATGGCGGTGCGGCCGCTGGCCCACTCGCTGCCGGCCAGGAGGCCGGACCAGCCCAGCCCGAAGACCAGTTGCGCCATCAGGAACGCCGCCCAGTCGCCACGCAATTGGGTGGGCTCGCTGGTTTTCACCAGCAGCCAGCTGTAGAACGCCCAGGCGATGGTTGCCAGCAGCATGTACAAGTCGCCTGGTACCAGCCGCAGCGCGAGCAACTCGCTCCACTGCCCCCGACTGAGCACCGTGAGGACGCCCGCCATCGAGAACGCTGCGCCCAGCAACTGTTGTGATGTGACGCGCGCGCCAAAAAACAGCGCCCCTACGGCGAGCATCCACACTGGCATGCTGGAGCCCACCAAGGTCACGTTGATCGGCATGGAGGTCTGCAGCGCCTGGTATTGCAACGCGTTGTAGAGCCCGATGCCCAGCAGGCCCAGCAAGGCGTAGCGCCGCCAGTGCGGCCAAAGGCTGCTGCCACGCCGCAGCACGCCGTGTGCCAGCGGCAGCAGGATGAGGAAGGCCAGCAGCCAGCGCAGAAAGTTAAGGGTCAGAGGCGGCACCATGTCGTGCACGACGCGGCCCACAACGGCGTTGCCTGCCCACAGCAGCGGCGCAAGGCCCAGGAGTATGGCGGTGCGGGCACTGAGTTTTTCTTGCATGCCGCCACTGTAGCGGCGCCCTGCAGTGCGCGTGCAAACGTGGCACGATTCAAGGCTTTGAGCCCCTTCAGGAGACACCATGAGCCTTGCCATACAGATTCGCCAGAACGGCGGCCCGGAAGAAATGCAGTTGGTCGACATCCAGGTGGGTGACCCTGGGCCGGGCGAAGTGCGCATCAGCCACCGCGCCATTGGCCTGAACTTCATCGACGTCTACCAGCGCACCGGCCTGTACCCCAACGCCATGCCACTCACGCTGGGCATGGAAGCCTCAGGCGTCATTGAGGCGGTGGGCGAGGGCGTGACGCATCTGCGCGTGGGCGACCGCGCTGCCTATGCCAGCAACCCGCCCGGCAGCTACAGCACCGAGCGCGTGATGCCGGCGCGCTGCGTCTGTCGCCTGCCCGACGCGATCAGCTTCGAGACCGGTGCTGCGATGATGCTCAAGGGCATGACGGCGCAGTACCTGCTCAAGAAAACCTTGCCGGTAGAAGGCCTGCACCATGGCGACGCCGTGCTGTTCCACGCCGCTGCGGGGGGTGTTGGCCTGATTGCCTGCCAGTGGGCCCGTGCGCTCGGTCTGGAGCTGATTGCCACGGCTGGGTCTGATGCCAAGTGCCAACTGGCGCTTGCCAATGGCGCGGCGCACGCCATCAACTACCGCACCGAGGACTTCGCCGCGCGCGTGAAAGAGATCACTGGCGGCAAGGGCGTCAAGGTGGTGTACGACTCGGTGGGCAAGGACACCTGGGAAAAGTCGCTCGACTGCCTGCGCCCCTTTGGCCTGATGGCAAGCTTTGGCAATGCCTCCGGCCCGGTACCGCCGTTCGCGCCTGCGTCATTGGGCGCGCGTGGCGGCCTGTATGTCACGCGCCAGACGCTGTTTGTGCACATGGCCACGCGCGAAGCCACGCAGGCCATGGCCGACGATCTGTTTGCCGTGGTGGAAAGTGGCCAGGTCAAGATCCACATCGACCAGCGCTACCCGCTGCGCGAAGTACAGCAGGCGCACCGCGACCTGGAAGCGCGCAAGACCACAGGTTGCACGATTCTTACCCTTGACTGAGCTGGCGCTGCAGTCCGCAGGCGCCCGTATGGCTCACCAGGGATAGGGCGTCAGACCGCGCCGCAGCCGCGCGCGCTCGCAGGCCTCGGAGCCGGCGGCAAATTCCCGGCAGGGCGACGGCCGCCATTCGTAGATCGCACAAGCCGCGCGCTTTCCTATGGTGCCGGTCAGCGCAGCGCATCGGGGGGGACTGTGGTCGGTGCCGCGCATGCGGCAGAAGGCGTCGGTGACATCCACCGTGAGACCATCGGGCACCGCACCGCCGTGGTCACTGCGCTCGAAGACCGAAAAATCCACCCGAAAGCTCGCGCAGCAGGCACCGCAGCTCAGGCAAGGGTGCAAAGAATTGGGGTCAGATTCCAATTAATTTCCGGACGGGGCGATTTGGGCTTCGGCACGCAGCCTGCGGCTGCTTCACATCCGCTGCGCGGATAGGAGCCTGCGCCGAAACAGGCTGCTGGCGCTGGTGCGCCACCGGCTTGCATTTCATGCAATCCGGCCGAGCAGAAGGTACTCCATGAGTGCCTTCTGCACGTGCATCCTGTTTTCTGCCTCGTCCCAGACGACGGATTGGGGGCCGTCTATGACTTCGGCGGTGACTTCCTCGCCGCGGTGGGCGGGCAGGCAGTGCATGAACAGGGCGTCGGGGCGGGCGGCGGCCATCATGTCTTCGTCCACGCACCAGTCGGCAAAGGCTTGTCTGCGGGTTTCGTTCTCGGCCTCGTAGCCCATGCTGGTCCAGACGTCGGTGGTAACCAGGTCTGCGTCCTTGCAAGCATCCAATGGGTTGCTAAAAAATTGATAGCTGTCAGCGCTTGCTCCACCTGCACCAACGGCCAATTTCTCATCAACTTCATAGCCACGAGGAGTGCTGACATGGACCTTGAAGTTCAGCAGTTCGGCGGCCTGCAGCCAGGTGTTGGCCATGTTGTTGCCGTCGCCTACCCAGGCCACCGTCTTGCCGGCCAGGCAAGCCAGGTCGGGCTTGCCTTCCGAATTCGTGCCGCGGTGCTCAAGAAAGGTGAAGATGTCGGCCAGGATCTGGCAGGGGTGAAACTCGTTGGTCAGGCCGTTGATGACGGGCACACGCGAATGTTCGGCAAAGCGCTCGATCTTGGTCTGCTCAAAGGTGCGGATCATCACCAGGTCGACCATGCGGCTGATGACCTTGGCGCTGTCTTCAATGGGCTCGGCGCGGCCGAGCTGGCTGTCGCCGGTGGTCAGGTGCACGACGCTGCCGCCCATCTGGTACATGCCGGCTTCGAAGCTCACACGGGTGCGCGTGCTGGCCTTCTCGAAAATCATGGCCAGCGTGCGGTCCACCAGTGGGTGGTGCTTTTCGTAGGACTTGAATTTCTTCTTGATCAGCGCGGCGCGCTCGAAGAGGTACGCGTACTCGTTGGCGTCCAGGTCGTTGAATTGGAGATAGTGTTTCATGGCATCAGGCGCAGTGCGCTTCATTCGGCCAGCAGGGCTTGCACCAGCGGGGCAAGCCGGGTGGCGATTTCGTCGGCTTCGTCGGGGGTGAGGATCAGGGCTGGCACGATGCGGATCACCTTCTCCGCCGTCACGCTGATCAGCAGCCCGGCTTCGGCGGCACGCGCTACCAATGCGCCACAGGGCTTGGTCAGCTCGACGCCGATCATCAGGCCCTGGCCGCGAATCTCCTTCACACCCGGCAAGTTCCCCAGCTCGCGCTGCAGCGCTGCCATCAAGTGGGCACCCACACCGGCTGCGTTGGCCAGCAGACCATCTTCTTCCATGATGCGAATGGTCTCGTTGCCCGCACGCATGGCCAGCGGGTTGCCGCCAAAAGTGGTGCCATGGTTGCCCGGTTGCAGCACGTCGGCCGCCTTCGGGCCGGCGACGACGGCGCCGATGGGCACGCCCGAGCCCAGGCCTTTGGCCAGCGGCATCACGTCGGGCACGATACCGGCCCATTGGTGGGCAAACCACTTGCCGGTGCGGCCCATGCCGCACTGCACTTCGTCGATCATCATCAGCCACTCGCGCTCATCGCACAGCTGGCGCAGCTCGCGCAGGTATTCCACGCGCATGGGGTGTACGCCGCCTTCGCCCTGAATCGTCTCGAAGAACACGGCGACGACATTCGGGTTGCCTTCGGTCGCTGCCTTGATGGCGGCAATGTCGTTGATCGGTACGCGGATGAAGCCCTCGACCAGCGGGCCGAAGCCGCTGTGGATCTTCGGGTTGCCGGTGGCCGACATGGTGGCAATCGAGCGGCCATGGAAGGCCTTCTCGTACACGACGATCTGCGGCTTGGCGATGCCTCGGTCTACCCCGTACTTGCGGGCAATCTTGAGCGCGGCCTCGTTGGCCTCCAGCCCTGAATTGCAGAAAAACACCTTGCTCATGCCCGAGAGCTGCACCAGCTTGGCGGCCAGCTGCTCCTGGCCAGGGATGTGGTAATAGTTGGAGGTGTGGATCAGCTTGCCGATCTGGTCGCACAGCGCCGGCACGAGTTGCGGGTGGTTGTGGCCCAGCGTGTTGACGGCAATGCCGGCCAAGGCGTCGAGGTATTCCTTGCCGTTCACGTCCCACACGCGGCAGCCCTGGCCGCGCTCCAGCGCGATCGGCACGCGGCCATAGGTGTTCATCACGTGGGGCGAGGCAGCCTCAATCAATGCAGTCATGCGGGGTTCTCCAGGGCAGGCATGGCGCCAGGGTGGCGCGCAAAATCGAGAGGCGATTCTAGGGCGTATGCGGCGCTGACCTGTTGACGATTGCGCATCACAGTAATGCCATGTTTTGGGTGGATGGCCAGCGCGTGCCTGAAAAAGGTAGGGCAGCTCTTATATAAGAGTTAGAATTCCTGCTGCGGCGCAGCAAGTATTTTGCTGCCGATTGAACCACTCTCCTGCCGATGGCCATACCGTCCTCCAAAGAAGTTTTCATCCAGGGCATCACGTCTGCTGGCAAGACTTTCCGTCCGAGCGATTGGGCCGAGCGCCTGTCTGGCGTGATGAGCAGTTTTCGGCCAGGTGGCGTACAGCCCGGAAGCCACTTGAGCTATTCGCCCTGGTGCATTCCCAAGGTCATCAACGGCATCAAATGTGTCGTGGTGAACGAGAAGCTGCGCGATTACGAGCCCATGGCCTGGGATTTCGTCATGCACTTCGCGCGCGACAACGAGTTGCAGGTGGCAGAGGCGTGTTTGCTGCCGGATATGCCGGTGGAGAAGAAGCGCTGAGCATCCCTTGAGAGGCAGAAGGCAGAGCTACCACGGCTTGTGCCGCGTCAGGTCTGTCCCCGAGGTATTCGGGTGCCAGCAAAGGCGCGCTGCACGCAAACATCCATTGAAATGTCGAGAACAGAGCTGCCACGGCTCTCGCCGCGTCAGGTCTGTCCCCAAAGCAGCAGGGTGCCAGCAAAGGCGCGCTGCGCGCAAACATCCATTGAAGTGTTGAGGACAGAGCTGCCACGGCTCTCGCCGCGTCAGGTCTGTCCCCAAAGCAGCAGGGTGCCAGCAAAGGCGCGCCTCGCGCGCTTGGGTTTCACCCAACAAAAAAGCCGTCTTGCGACGGCTTTTTGCTTTGCTGGCAGCGCACCCGTGTCAAACGGCGGGCGGCTGGGCCACCCGGGCTGTTTGCCTGAAGAGGATCAGGCGGCGAGTGCCAAGGCTTTCACCTTGGTGGACAGGCGGCTCTTGTCGCGAGCGGCCTTGTTCTTGTGGAAGATGCCCTTGTCGGCAATGGTGTCGACCACAGCCTGCATCTTGCCAAAGAGTTCGGTGGCCTTGACCTTGTCACCGGCGAGAACGGCTTTTTCAACGTTCTTGACCGCCGTGCGGTATTTGGAGCGCAGCGAGGTGTTGGCTGCGTTGAGTTTGGTGCCTTGACGGACGCGTTTGCGGCCCGACGCGAGGCGCGGGTTCTTTTTCTTGGGCTTGGTGGATGCCATGGTAAATATTCCTAGGGTCTGAGGATGTTGCCAGCGAAGCCCGCCATTATAGCCTGCGGGCGTTTTACCAGCTGTTTCCACGCTCCAGCCAGAGCCAGCGCATACACTTCGCAGCCTGTGTCTCTGCTCAAATCCGCTTCCACCGTTTCGTTGCTTACCCTGGCGTCCCGCGTCACGGGCTTGGTGCGTGACCTGCTCATGGCGTCCATTTTCGGCGCCAATGCGCTGACCGACGCCTTCAACGTCGCCTTTCGCATCCCCAACCTGTTCCGGCGATTGTTTGCCGAAGGCGCTTTCAGCCAGGCGTTTGTGCCGGTGCTGGCGACAACGCGCGCGCAGCAGGGCGATGCGACCACCCGTGTGCTGATTGCCAGCGTCGCCACGGTGCTGTTCTGGGCGCTGTTGGTCACCTGCATTCTCGGTGTGTTCGGGGCGCCGCTGCTGGTGTGGGCGCTGGCCAGCGGCCTGCGCCAGAGCCCCGAGGGGTACGCCGCCGCGGTGGTCATGACGCGCTGGATGTTTCCCTACATCGGCTTCATGTCGCTGGTGGCGCTGTCGGCCGGCATTCTGAACACCTGGAAGCACTTTGCCGTGCCGGCCGTCTCGCCGGTGCTGCTCAATATCGCCATGATCGGCGCAGCCTGGTTCGGTGCGCCGCTGTTTCGCCGCTGGGGCATCGAGCCCATTTATGCGATGGCCGGTGGTGTGGTGCTGGGCGGGGTGCTGCAGCTGGGCGTACAGATACCGGCGTTGCTGCGGCTCGATCTGCTGCCGCGCATTGGCATGCACTGGGCGCAGCTGCGCGAGGCAGCGCGCGACCCCGGCGTGCGCCGCGTGCTGCGGCTGATGGCGCCGATATTGCTTGGCGTCGGCGTGGCACAGCTTTCGCTGCTGATCAATACGCAGATTGCCTCCTACCTGGCGCCGGGCAGTGTCACCTGGCTGTTCTATGCCGACCGCTTGATGGAGTTTCCCACCGCGCTGCTGGGCGTGGCGCTGGGCGTGGTGCTGACGCCGCAGCTGACCGCCGCGCGCGCTGCGGGCGATACGGCGCGCTATTCGTCCATGCTCGACTGGGGCCTGCGCATCGTCGTGCTGCTGGCCGTGCCCAGCGCCGTGGCACTGCTCACCTTTGCCACGCCGCTGGTCGCCACCTTGTTCCACCACGGCGCACTGAAAGCTGACGACGTGGTGCAGATTGCCGTGGCGCTCTCAGGCTACGGCGCCGGCCTGCTGGGGCTGGTGGCGATCAAGGTGCTGGCGCCCGGCTACTACGCCAGCCAGGACGTGCGCACACCGGTGAAGATTGGCATTGCCGTGCTGGTGATTACCCAGTTGCTCAATGTGGTGCTGGTGCCGCGCATGGCGCACGCGGGCCTGGCGCTGTCGATTGGTCTGGGCGCGCTGGTCAATGCGGGGTGGTTGCTGCTGGGTTTGCTGCGGCGCGGCAGCTTTCGGCCCGAACCTGGCTGGCGGCTTCTGGGTGTGCAGGTGCTTGCGGCCAGCCTCATGCTTGGGGCGCTGCTGTCGTGGTTCAGCACGCACTTTTCCTGGATTGCCATGGGGGATGCGCACGGCGCACGCGCGGCGCTGCTCGCTGCCTGTATGGCGGCGGCAGCGCTGCTGTACTTCAGCGTGCTGTGGCTCGCCGGGCTGCGGGTGGGCGCGCTTGTGCGGCACTGACCTGCGTGCAGCGTTGGCGGCCAACCGCTAGGATGTCGGCATGCCCCTGAGCCTTGAACTTCCCACCCCGTTGGAATACTTCGCCTCGCTGGTGCAAAGCGATGCGCAGTTTCCCCTGTTGGAGACAGCCGCCAGCCTCGCCATGGACGCGTACCCCGGGCTGGATGTCCAGGCCCTGCTGGACGAAGTCGATCAACTGGCGGCGCGGCTGGCGCGCACCGTGGCGCGCGATGCACCGGCCCTGGAGCGCCTGCGTGCGCTGAACCAGTTGTTCTTTGTCGACCTGCGCTTTGCTGGCAACGTCAACGACTACTACGACGCCGAGAACAGCTACCTCAACAGCGTGCTGCGTACGCGCCGGGGCATTCCCATCAGCCTGGCCGTGCTCTGGCTGGAGTTGGCGCAGAGCCTGGGTCTGCACGTGCGCGGCGTGGCCTTTCCCGGCCACTTCATGGTCAAGGCGCTGCTGCCGCGTGGGCAGGTGCTGATCGACCCGTTCACCGGCGAATCGCTCTCGCGCGAGGAGCTGCTGGAGCGCCTGGCGCCGTTTCAGCCCGGCGGTCTGCCGGACGGCGCTGAACCCCCCCTGGGCCTGTACCTGCAGGCAGCCCAGCCGCGCGAGATCATCGCGCGCATGCTGCGCAACCTGAAGGAAGTGCACCGCGCGGGCAGCGACTGGCAGCGCCTGCTGGCGGTGCAGGAGCGGCTGGTGCTGCTGCTGCCCGCCGCCTGGGACGAGGTGCGCGACCGGGGCTTGGCGCATGCTGAGTGCGGGCACGCCGCCTTGGCGGTGGCAGACCTGGAAACCTATCTGCACCGTGTGCGCGGCGACGACAACACTGAAATTCTGGCCGACCGGCTGCAGACGCTGCGCCGCGCCATACGGTAGCCCCATTCACCACCGGCTCGCGCCGAGATGGCCGGCTGACCCCGTCCATCCACCCACCGCCACCATGGCTTTGTCTGGAGATTGATGGCCCGTCGCCCCAAGATGCCCTCGCTGGGAGCGTTCACGCGCGCCTACCAGCGCAACCTGCGCGCGATGGCCCGCGCCCTGCAAACGCTGCCTGCGGCAAAAACCAAGCGTCGCCCCAAGCGCGTGCCGGTGCTTGCCGGGCCGCTGGCGCTTCGAGCGCGCCAGCCGGCGCGCAAAATCGTCCGCGCGATCAGCAAAAAGCCAGCGCTGGGCCAGTGGCTTGCTGGCATCGCGCCTGGCCCTGCGGGCGCGCGGCGCTACCAGCTTTACGTGCCGCCGGGTGTCAGCCGTACCAGCCGAACGCGCCTTCCGCTGCTGGTGATGCTGCACGGCTGCGGGCAAACGGCCCACGGCTTTGCCGCCAGCACGCGCATGAACCAGCGCGCGGCGCGCGAGCGCTTTCTGGTGCTCTACCCCGAGCAGGAGCGGATGGCGAACGTCCAGGGTTGCTGGAACTGGTTCGCACGCCGCAATGGCCGGGCGGACGCCGAGGCGGCGACGCTGCTTGCCGCTATCGACCAGGTGGCGCAGCGCTATCCGGTGCATCCGGCGCGCATTGGCGTCGCCGGGCTCTCGGCGGGCGCCAGCATGGCGGGGCAGATGGCACTGCTGGCGCCGCAGCGCTTTTGTGCGGTGGCGATGCATTCCGGTGCGCCGCCGGGCAGCGCAGAGTCCACCGCCACGGCGTTGGCGGCGATGCGGGGTGAGCGCGAGCCGCAGGGGTTGGCCGCTGCCGACGCCGGATCTGCCGCCATCGCGCCGCCGCCGCTGCTGCTTTTGCACGGTGACGCCGACGGCGTGGTGGCACTGCAGAGCGCGCGCCGCACCGCCGCCTGGTGGGCGCACGCACTGGGCGCGCAGCCAGGCCCCGTGCGCGTGCAGCAGCGCGGTGCCCGGCGCGCCATGCGCGTGACCGAGTGGCGTGCACGCGGCAAGGCGCAAGTGGTGCTGCGCGAGATCGAGGGCCTCGGCCATGCCTGGAGCGGCGGCACCGCGAGCGCCGCCTACAGCGACCCCAGCGGGCCGGATGCAACGGCCCTGATCTGGGCCTTCATGGCGCGCCAGTTTGTGGATAAATAGCGGATAAATTGGCCGCTACCGCAATACCCGTAAGCCTATCTAGCTATCAAAATTATAGAAATCTCTGGATTATGCCGCCGAGCCGACCGGCGGGTGTGCCGGCGACCCCGGCCGGCCGAACTGGCGCCAGGCGCGGCGCAATTGGGTATCCGACGCAAACCCGGCGCCTTCGGCGGCTTGTGTGACGTTCTGGCCAGCGTGCAAAAGCGCCTCCGCCCGTGCCAGCCGGATGCGGCGCAGCCAGGCCAGCGGGGCAATCTCGGCGTGTTCAAGGAACAGGCGCGTCAGGTGGCGCGGCGAGGTGTGGGCGACGTCCGCCATCGCCGGCACGCTCCAGGTGGCCTGCGGCGCTGCGCACACCGCGTCCTGCACCCGGTGTACGCCGGCGTGCAAATGGTTGCGGTTGGCCATGAAGGGTGAAATCTGCGGGTCGTCCGGCCCGCGCCGCAGCGCCAGCACCAGCGTTTGCGCGACCTGCGCCGCCACGGCCGGGCCGCAGATCTGGGCGATGCGGTGCAGCACCAGGTCCATGCCCGTACTGACGCCAGCGCTGCTGTAGAGCGCGCCATCGGCCACGAACACCCGGTTGGCGACCACGTCGCAGCGCGGTTCGGTTCGGGCGAGTTCCTCCAGGTGCTGGTGGTGCGTGGTGGCGCGGCGCCCGGCGAGCAGCCCGGCGTGCGCCGCCAGCACGGCGCCGGCGCAGACGGTCAGCAGTTCGAGCTGGCCCTGGCGCAAGCGCAGGCCGCGCAGCCAGTGCAGCAACTGCTGCGCGTCGTCGCCAGAGACATCGACGTCACCACCCGCCATCCCGACGACGATGATCCACGAGGGCGCCGGCAGTTCGCCCGGCAAGGGCACAAGCCCGGCCAGCTGCACACCGACCGAACTGGCCACCACTGGCGTGGGGGCGGCAAAGTGCAGCACGAAGCGCTCGGCCTGGCCGGCGGCCACCAATTGCGCATTGGCCGAGCGCAAGGCCTCGGCCGGCCCGGCCCAGTCCAGCGCCAGGCTGCCGGGCAGCAGGGCAAACCAGACGTGAACAGGCGCCGGGGCCGGGGGCTTCATGGCAGGGCGTGCGTACGGGCGTGGGAGAGGGCTTCGTCCACCGTGCAGATGCGTGCAAAGCGCCCGGCCAGCACGGTCGCCGTGCGCGCCTTGATGTCGCGGGCCGCGAGCGGCTGGCCATCGGGCTGAACCATGTCCCAGGTGAGCGTGGCGTCGGGCACGAAATCGACCTGCCAGCCCAGATCGCTGGCGTGGCGCGTGGTGGTCTCGCAGCACTGCTCGGTGCGAATGCCGCTGACGATCAGGCGGCCGATGCCGTTTTGCGTCAGCCACACGTCCAGGCCCGTGCCCACCAGCGCGCTGTGGCGCGACTTGGTGAAGCTGGCGGCGGCGGTGAAGTCGGCCAGCCCATCGAGCGGGCGCACCTGGCCGGAGGCTTGCGCGAACGGGTTGTCGGCGCTCGGCGGGCCGTCGCTGTGCAGCACGCGCACGATGGGCAGGCCCAGCGCGCCAGCGCCCGCGATCAGTGCGTTCTGTGCCTGCAGGTAGGCTGGCAAGTCGGCGTCCGTGAAATAGGGGCGGTGGCGAAACGACTCTTGTACGTCGATCACAATGAGACAGGTTTTCATGGAGGTGTCCTTGGGCTGGTGAAGATTGCAGCGCTTATGGTGCCTGCGCTAGCCCTTGGGCGCTATTGTTTACCCGGACATTTTCCGATCAATTTCAGACTATTTTCTACGCAGTCCGAAGGGACGGCTACACCAGGGCGGCCGCCGCCAGTTCTTTCTTCAGGTAGGCATAGAACAGCGGCGCCGCCACCAGACCTGCCGGGCCGAAGACGGCTTCGGCAACGAACATCACCGTGAGCAGTTCCCAGACGCCGATTTGCGTGCGTTGGCCGACCACACGGGCGTTGATCACGTATTCGGCCTTGTGGATCAGCACCAGAAACGCCAGGCAGGCGGCGGCGGCCTGGGGCGAGACGGAGAGGGCCACGATGGTGATGACGCTGTTGCACAGCAGGTTGCCGACAATGGGCACCAGCCCGGCCACGAAGGTCAGGGTGATCAGTGCCGGCGTGTAGGGCAGGCGCTCGCCCCACAGCGGCATCAGGAACAGCAGAAAAATGGCGGTGAGCGTGGTGTTGAAGGCGGCAATCCAGATCTGCGCCGCGACGATCTGGCGGAACGCCTCGGCAAACACCCGCAAGCGCTTGGCCAGTGCCAGCGTCAGTGGGCCGCTTCTGGGGGCGACGGTGCGCACGGCGGCAAGCGCGCCGATCAGCAGCCCCACGTAGGCATAGAGCAAACCGCCCAGCCAGGCGCGCCCCGCCATGGCGAGCGCGCCGGCCTTGGCGGCCAGGTAGCTGGCAATGGTGCGCTGGATGGCGTCGGCGCCGTCGGGCAGGTGGGCCGCCATGTCGGGCGGGAGCTTGACGCGCAGCTCCAGCACGGTGCGCGCCATGTAGTCGAGCAATTCGCGGTACTGCAGCGGCGCTTCGACCACGTAGCCGCGCGAATGCGTCACGGCAAACGCCAGCAGCCCCACGGGCAGCAGCACGACAAGCGTTGCCGCCACGATCTGGGCGCCGCGCGCCGGTGCTGGCGAGGCGGCAGCGCCGGGCCACAGCGGCACCAGCCAGCGCGTGAGCGCCCGCGTGGCAATGAACGCCAGGCACAGGCACAGCAGCCCTGGCAACAGCCCGTGCCACATGACGAGCAGCAAGCCGCCTGCCATCAGCAGGTAGCTGGCCAGCGCCACGCCGCGCGGCAGCGGCACCTGCCCAGGCACGCGCAGCGGGTGGCGCAGCGGCGACGGCGAAGCGGGCGGAGTCTTGCTCACGCCACGACGACAGCCGCGCCGTCGCCGCGCGGCGCAATCTGGCCCAGGCGGTGTACCGCCTCGCCGGCGCCGGCCAGCAAGCTGGTGACGGCCTGCGCGTCTTGCGGCGCGACGACCAGCACCATGCCGATGCCGTTGTTGAAGGTGCGGTTCATTTCCTCGTCGGAAATGGCCGCCGTGGCCTGCAGCCAGGCAAACAGCTCGGTTTGCGGCCAACTGCCCTGGGCGAGATGCGCCGCCAGATCGTCCGGCAGCACGCGGGGAATGTTCTCCAGCAAGCCGCCGCCGGTGATGTGCGCCAGCGCCTTGATGCCGCGGCTGCCGCCGTCCGCGACCGGGTGCGCGGCGAGCGCCGCCAGCACCGGCTTGACGTACAGGCGCGTGGGCTCCATCAGTGCGGCGCGAAACGGCTTGCCGTCGAGGGTGGCGGGTACTTTGCCCGTGCTTTCAGCGCGCGCAATGCACTTGCGCACCAGGCTGAAGCCGTTCGAATGCACGCCGCTGGATGCCAGACCCAGCACCACGTCGCCGGCCTGCACGCTGGAGCCATTCAGGATTTTGGATTTTTCCACCGCGCCGACGGCAAAACCGGCCAGGTCGTACTCGCCGGCGGGGTACATGCCAGGCATTTCGGCGGTCTCGCCGCCAATCAGCGCGCAGCCCGAAAGCTCGCAACCGCGGGCAATGCCGCCCACGACAGCCGCCGCGGTGTCGACATCGAGCTTGCCGCAGGCGAAGTAGTCGAGGAAGAACAAGGGCTCGGCGCCTTGCACCAGCACGTCGTTGACGCTCATGGCCACCAGGTCGATGCCCACGGTATCGTGCATGTTCCATTCAAAGGCCAGCTTGAGCTTGGTGCCCACGCCGTCGGTGCCCGAGACCAGCACCGGCTCCTGGTAGCGCTTGGGCACCTCGAACAGGGCGCCGAAGCCACCGATACCGGCGAGCACGCCGTCCCGCATGGTTTTCTTGGCCAGCGGCTTGATGCGGTCCACCAGCGCGTCGCCGGCGACGATGTCCACCCCCGCATCCTTGTAGGAAATGGGCGAGCTGGTGTTGGAAGGGGTGGAGGAACTCATGGGAAGGGGCTGGTGGCTGCAAGGGTGGGCGCGCCCGGCGCGCAATGGGGCGGATTTTAGGCGACCAGCTCCCTTGAGTCCTGAGCGTTCGGGGGCCATCGGCCCCACGGCACACTAAAATGCATGTTTTTGCGGTACGCACGATCCCCTTGGGCCCTTGGCGCCCACGCAGGCGCGCAGATGCGCCGCCGCAAGACGCCGCAGCGAGCTTCAACCTCCTTTTTTGTGAAATCCAGCCTCTTTCGCTTCACTCCTTCCGTTCTCGCCTGGGCGCCGTCCCGGCGCGGCCAGCGGCGTGCCGTGCGCAGCGGCTGCTCTGCATGAAGCAGCTGGCGCTTGACATTGGTTTGGCGCCGCTGCCCACGCTGGGCAGCTTTTTTGGCGGGCCGAATGCCGCAGCCTTGCAGCATCTGCGCATGGCTGTCGAGGGCGGCAGTGCGCGCTCGCCCGTGCCCACCTACCTGTGGGGCGAGGCCGGCACCGGCAAGACCCATTTGCTGCGTGCGGTGCGCGAGGCGCTGCGCGAGCAGGGCGTGGTGTGCGGCTGGTGCGATGCCGCGACCGATCACCCCCCCGCTTTTGACGAGCGCTGGCACGCCGTGCTGCTCGACGATGTGCAGCTCTACAGCACCGGCCAACAGGCGGCCGCCTTCAATTGGTTTGTCAACGCGCTGAGCCCCGCCACTGGCGCGCCGCGCTGGGTGCTGGCCGCGGGCAGCGTGCCGCCTGCCGACCTGCCGCTGCGCGACGACCTGCGCACGCGCCTGGCCTGGGGCCATGTGTTTCAGTTGCAACTGCTGGGCGAGACCGAGCGCCGCTCGGTGCTGCGCCAGCATGCCGATGCGCGCGGGCTGTTTCTGAGCGACGAGGTCATGGATTTCATGCTCAGCCGCTTTTCGCGCGACTTGGGCAGCCTGATGCAACTGCTTGACCGCCTCGACCGCCACGCCTTGCGCAAGCAGCGCGCTATTACGGTGCCGCTGCTCAAGGACATGCTGGGTTCTGAATAAATGACTGCACCCGTGTCTGCCCCTGTCTCTGAGAAACCCCGGCTGGCCCTGTTCGACCTCGACCACACACTGCTGCCCATCGACTCGGATTACGAGTGGGGCGAGTTCACCCAGCGCATCGGCTGGACCGACCCGGCAGAGTTTGGCCGCCGCAATGCCGAGTTTTACGCCCACTACCAGGCCGGCACGCTCGACGTGCACGACTACGTGCGCTTTGCCACCGAGGCGCTGCGCCTGCGCGGGGCCGAGGCGGCCGCCGAGGCGCATGCGCAGTTCCTGCGCGAAGTCGTGCGGCCAGCGATTCGCCCGGCAGCGCTCGACCTGATTCGTGCCCACCGGGACGCCGGCGACACGCCCATCATCATTACCGCGACCAACGAATTCGTCACCCGCCCGATTGCCCAGTTGCTCGGCGTGCCGCACCTGCTGGCCGTTGAGCTCGAACGCGATGCGGCTGGCTGGTACACCGGCGAGATTCGCGGCGTTCCATCAATGCGAGAGGGCAAAGTGCAGCGCATGGAACAATGGCTGGCGGCGCGGGACCTCTCGTGGGACGCGGTGCACAGCACCTTCTACAGCGATTCCACCAACGACCTGCCGCTGCTCGAGCGCGTGAACGTACCCGTCGCCACCAACCCCGACGCGCGCCTGCGCGCCCTTGCGGCGCAGCGCGGCTGGCGCATCCTGGACCTGTTTCCCCAGGGCTGAAAAGTCCCCTAAAACCATGATCAAAAATTTCATCGACAAGCTGCTCTCCAAGGCCGGCTCCGGCGCGCGCAAGCGCCCGGCACACCCCTACGGCAAGCGCGTCGAGGTGCCTGCCTCGGTGCACGGCATCGACCCGGCGCGCGTGGACCGCCGCGCCATCGACGTGGTGCGCACGCTGCAGCAGGCCGGTTTCAAGGCCTACATCGTTGGCGGCGCGGTGCGCGATATGTTGCTGGGTCTCAAGCCCAAGGATTTTGACGTCGCCACCAACGCCACGCCCGAACAGGTCAAGGGCCTGTTCCGCCGCGCCTTCATCATCGGACGCCGCTTTCGCATCGTGCATGTGGTGCACGGGCGCGGGCGTGAGAACGATGTGATCGAGGTCTCCACCTTCCGCGCCTACCTCGACAACGCGGCGGCCGAGCAGGTCGCAGGCAATGAGAAAACCTCGCGCGCCGCCTTGGCGGGCATGCAGCACGCGGTGGATTCGACGGGCCGCGTGCTGCGCGACAACGTCTGGGGCCCGCAGGACGAAGACGCCACGCGGCGCGACTTCACCCTGAACGCGATGTACTACGACCCCGAGACGCAAATCGTGGTCGACTACCACCACGGCATCGAGGACGCCAAGAAGAAAACGCTGCGCATGATCGGCGACCCGGCCACGCGCTACCGCGAAGACCCGGTACGCATCATCCGTGCCGTGCGTTTCGTTGCCAAACTCAGTGGCCTCGGCTTTACGCTGGAACCCAAGACCGCCGCGCCGCTGGTGCAGTCGCAGCAGTTGCTGGCCGACGTGCCGCAAAGCCGCATGTTCGATGAAATGCTCAAGCTCCTGCAGACGGGCCACGCCATCGCCACCATCGAGCAGCTCAAGAAGCTGGGCTTGGCCAAGGGCATCTACCCACTGCTGGACGTGGTGGTCGAGCGCGCCGATACGCCCTTTGTGCTGGCTGCCCTGACCGACACCGACCGCCGCGTCAAGGAAGGCAAACCCGTGGCGCCGAGCTTTCTGCTGGCCTGCGTGCTCTGGCAGGACGTCAAGGCCGGCTGGGAGCGGCGCCTGGGGCAGGGCGAACCGGCGCTGCCGGCGCTGCAGGACGCGATCGACCAGGTGTTTGAGCGCCGCATTGGCGACGTTTCGGGCCGCGGCAAGCTCGCCGCCGACATGCGCGAAATCTGGGTCATGCAGCCGCGCTTCGAAAAGCGCGCCGGCCGCGTGCCCGAGAGCATGGTGGCGCAGCTGCGCTTTCGCGCCGGCTTCGACTTCATGCGCCTGCGCGCCGACATCGGCGAGGTGGACGAAGCCCTGGCCAGCTGGTGGCAGGAGTACAGCACCGCCGACGAATTCCGCCGTGAAGATCTCATGGAGCAGGCGCGGGAAGAGCAAAAATCCCGCAGCCGCGCCGCACCGCCGCCAGCGCGGCGCGTGCCGCGCGATGCACCGACAGCGCCGGCAGCAGCGCCCCAGGGCGGTGCGCCGGCCGGCGCTTTGCAAGACGATGCGGTGGAGGGCGCCGCCACCGGCGCGCCCAAGAAGCGCCGCCGCCGCCGTCGCAAGCCGGGCGGGGGTGGAGACGGCAGCGCGCCTTCCGCTGCGCCGCACGGCCAGGCGCCGGATTCAGATCATTGATACGGCGCACGCGGTTTCAGGCGCTGGTCGCTGCATGGGTCCACCCACCACCGCCTGGATCGGCCTGGGCGCCAACCTCGGTGATCGCACCGCCGCGCTGCGCACGGCCCTGGCGGCCCTGGCGGCCCTGCCGGGCACGCGCCTGCTGCGTGTCTCCTCGCTCTACCGCAGCGCGCCGGTGGACGCCGGCGGTCCCGACTACCTCAATGCCGTCGCCGAGGTGGCTACACAGCTGCCGCCGCACGCCTTGCTGGCTGCCCTGCAAGCGATCGAGCACGCGGCGGGCCGCGAGCGCCCCTACCGCAACGCGCCGCGCACGCTGGACCTGGACATCCTGCTCTACGGTGACGAGCAATTGGCCACCGCCACCCTGACGCTGCCGCACCCGCGCCTGCACGAGCGGGCTTTTGTGCTGCTACCGCTGGCCGAGCTGGCGCCAGAGCGGGTGCTGCCGCAGTGGCTTGCGGGTGTGGAGGGGCAGGCGATTGAGCGTTGCGATGAGGCGGGCTGGGTGATGGATTCAGACTGAATCGCTACGAAAAATGTAGCTGCTCGCGCTTTCTCCATAAGCGCTAGTGGCCGGTTGACCTAAAAATTCAACGGCCGCTGGTCAAAGCCCCGTGCTTGTCGGCTTCCGAGGTGAAAGCGTCGGCGAAAAACTCTTCCGCTGGCAGGCCCCGCTGGCTGCAATAGGCGTCGCGCGCGCTGTCCACGACGATGGGCGCGCCGCAGGCATACACCTGGTGGCCCGAGAGGTCGGCAAAATCGTCGAGCACGGCCTGGTGGACAAAGCCGGTGCGGCCGCTCCAGCCGTCTTCGGGCAGGGCGTCGGAGACGACCGGGATGTAGCGCAACTGCGGCAGTTCGGCCAGGCGCTCTTGTACCCAGCCGTTCATGTACAGGTCGCGTGGGCGCCGTCCGCCCCAGTACAGCGCCACGGGCCGCGCGCTGCCGCTCTTTTCCAATTGCTCGATCAGCGCCTTGACGGGCGCAAAGCCGGTGCCCGAGGCGAGTAGGACGATGGGTTTGTCGGAATCTTCACGCAAGTAGAAGCTGCCATACGGCCCTTCGATGCGCAGGATGTCGCGCTCTTTCATGCCGGCAAACACATGGTCGGTGAATTTTCCGCCGGGCATGTGGCGCAGGTGCAGTTCCACGCCGCCCACGGCTTCCTGCGTGTGCGGCGCGTTGGCGATCGAGTACGAACGCCGCACACCGCCTTGCAGAATGAATTCGACGTACTGGCCGGCGTGGTAGCGTAAGGCTTCGGTCGCTGGCAGCTGCAGGCGCAGGCGCATCACGTCGTGCGAGAGCTGCTCCAGCGCGGCAATGCGCACCGGGAGCTTGCGGATGGGAAAAGCGCCTTCGTCGGTCACCTGGCGCGATTCGAGCACCACGTCGGTCTGCGCCACGCCGCAGCAGGTGAGCACGAAGCCGGCGGCTTCTTCCGCCGCGCTCAGGGCTTTTTCCTGGTGCTCGCCGTGCACCACGGTGCCCGATATTTTCTTGCACTTGCAGGAGCCGCAGGCGCCGTCCTTGCAGCCGTAAGGCAGGCCAACACCGGCACGGATGGCGGCCGTCAGCATGGGTTCGTTCGCTTCGGCGGTGAAGGCGCGGCCACTCGGCAGCACGGAAATCTGAAAGGGTGGTGCTGCGGGCGCGGCGCTGGTCATGCTTTGGGTATCCTCAAGGTTCTGCAAAGAGCCGTTCGATTTTGCCCTCAAACCAAAACCCCTCTGGCGCGCTGCCCGCGCGCTTTCGCCGCCCCAGGCTGCTCATCGTCGGCTGCGGCGACGTGGGCGTGCGCGTGCTGCGCGCGCTCTCGCAAGGCGGCAACCCCCCGCGCCTGCGCGTGCTGGCGCTGACATCGAGCGCCGGGCGCGTGGCCGAGCTGCGCGCACTGGGCGCCGAGCCGCTGCTGGGCAACCTCGATGCCCCCGCCACGCTGCGCCGCCTCGCGGGCGTGGCCACGCATGTGCTGCACCTGGCTCCGCCGCCGCAAGCCGGTGCCACCGACCCGCGTACGGCAGCACTGCTCGCCGCCTTGCGCCTGCGCACACTGCCCAAAACTTTGGTGTACGCCTCGACCAGTGGCGTGTACGGCGATTGCGGCGGCGCCTGGGTGGCCGAGACGCGCGCCGTGGCGCCGGCGACCGCCCGCGCCCGCCGCCGCGTGCACGCCGAGCAAAGCGTGCGCCGCTTTGGGCGCGCCGGGGTGCGTGCCAGCGTGCTGCGCGTGCCGGGTATTTACGCACCAGACCGCGCGGGCGGCACGCCCGAGGCGCGCCTGCGCCGGGGCACGCCGGTACTGCGGGCGCAGGACGACGTGGTCACCAACCACATCCACGCCGACGACCTGGCGCGCGCCTGCCTGGCGGCCCTGTGGCGCGGCGCGCCGCAGCGCATCTACAACCTGAGCGACGAAAGCCAGTTGCCCATGGGCGACTACTTCGACCTGGCCGCCGACCTGTACGGCCTGCCGCGCCCGCCGCGCATCGCGCGCAGCGAGATGGCCGAGCAGTTGGGCGCGATGCAGATGAGCTTCATGAGCGAATCGCGCCGTCTCGACACCACGCGCATGGTGTGCGAACTGGGTCTGCGGCTGGCCTACCCGACGGTGGAGCAGGGCCTGCGGGCAGCGAGTGCGTAGAAATTCCCCATGGGCATCCTTGGGCACTCTTGGGCTATTGTTCCTTGCCATTAATGTCCGAGACAGCGCATTAAAGCCTGAGGCATGGGGACAGACCGGAACGTTCGCTATGCAGCGGGAGCAGTCGATCGTCACCCTCCTGCCAACATCGGCTTTGCGACCATAGCGGAAGTTGCTGCGGCGACAAGGACCTCCAGCCGCGCGCCGGGGTCAGAACCAAAGAGTGTGCGCGGCAAGCAAGTATGTCGGGCCAGCTACTTCAAACATTCCTTCACCGCGTCGTCCATTGTCGCGACGTGAATCGGCGTCGGATTGCCGCTCTTCATCTTCCAGACAGTGAAGCCCTCTTTCGTGGGCTTCTCCATCAGCTTTTTCTGCTTGCCTTCGGTGATGAAGCGGACGTGCAGCTTCACCTGATCACCCTCTGAGATGTCGAAAAGCTTGCGGGCGACCGCGTCCGACAGCAGGTGCCCGCCCTTGGTGTCGATGCAGAAGACCTTCTTGCCTTTCCAGACGAGGAAGTCGGGATAGAAGGCCCCGGTGTCGCCTTCGGTGAGCAGGGGGATGCTGAACCCTCCGGACACGGCGTTGCGGTGCCAAGGGTGCCCGGTCTTGTCTAGGGCTGCCGCGCAGGGTAGCTCCAGCTTGTTGAGTCCTGAGTAGCGCTCATAGAGCGCGTTCTCATAGGCCGGCGATCCCTTCTTGACCCGGATCGGCCCGAAGTGGAACGGCTGGAACGACGCATAGGAGAGCTCGGCAAGCTGAAAGTAAGCCTCGGCGATCCGGCTTGCGTATGACTCCGCGAGCTTGTTGGCGGTGCTCTGGATCTGCACGCGCACGTCGAATTTGTGGTCGTTCAGGTGCGTGGCGGCGAGAGCGCCGCCTGACCGCGCCTTCAAGGCCAAGGCGGCGAGCCAACGCAGACGCACGGGGTTGGTGTTGCCCTTGACGATCCAATTCGTGGAGTCCTCGGCGACCTTGAGCTTTTTGAGGTCGATCACGTTCGAGGCGGCTCGCGCCTGCGCAGTGGTGTTCTCGTCGCCTTCCTTGAAGGCCGGAAACTCCGCGACGATCTCGGCAATCTTTTCGCTGGCGGCCGTCGAATCCACGTTCACATGGCCCAAGGGAGCGTCCACGCCATCCTTAGGCCAGAGATCCTCGGCCCCAAATCCCTTCGAGCCGTAGTTCTCCACCACCTCGATCGGAGCGCCCTCGGCTTGCAGCCGCTCGCGAACCTTGCGAATCGTGTCGGTGAAGACGCTCTCTTTGTCGACGCGAAGGAAGAGGTGCGCAGTGTCCAGCAGCGGCGAGCCGTAATGCTTAGCGCCGGGCTGGCGCAGGGCGCGCCCTATGATCTGCTCCACCTGCACCGCCGAGCCCATGCTCTTGTCGATGTAGGCGCAGTAGCACTCGGGGTCGTCCCAGCCCTCTTGCAGCGCCTGGTTAAAGATGATGTGCTTGAAGTCCCCGGCGGAGAACTTGTCGAAGTCGTCGTCGCCCTTGGAGAACAGGTTGACTTGCTTGGGCTTGTTGCCGTCGAAGGCGAGGTTCGCGTAGGTCGCGATGTCCTTGGGGTCGACGCCCTTCTTCTCCACCAGGTAGCGCCAGATGCGGATCGGCGGCGCCTTTCGGTGCTCGAAGGCGTCGCTCGGATTGTCCTTCTCGTCTTTGCCAACCATGTTGGTGTTCGAGACGTAGAACGCCTTGGGACGGATACCGAGGCCCAGCGTCTTGATCTCGGCTTCCAACGATTCCAGTCGGGCGACGAGCTCGTCGAGGCAGAACTCCATCTGCGCGGTGGTGCCGTCGAAGTGGATCGACTTCTTCACAAGCTGCGCATCGACCACCTTGTCGCTCGGCACCGTCGTCGTGATGAACAGCTCCACCGCGGGCTTGCCTTCCTCGTCAAGCGCCTTGAGCGTTCCGAAGGCGGCCAGGTCGTCGCCACTGTCGGCTTGGTCGATCCAGCCCTCAAAGGGGCGCACGACGTTCTTGTTGAAGTTCTCCGGCAGCCGCAGCGTGGCCGAAGCAAGCAGGTAGGCGTCGGGCTCGAGCTCCGCAAGGATGTCCGCCTGCTGCTCCGAGAGGTTGTGGCCTTCGTCGTAGACTATCAGCAGTGGCCGGCGCTGTCCGTCGAACTGCCTCTCGCGAAGCCGGTTCCACGCGGACTTCTCGCCGAATTGGTCCTCGTCCTTCTGGTAGATGTTCAGCGAGCCCTCGGCCTGGTCCTTGTTGTTGAACAGACCCGTGGTGGCCATCACGATCAGCGGGGTAGTGCCATCCTCGATCAGCTTCGGGGTGAGCTGCGGCACGGTGATGACGCGGAAGCCGTCGATGATCTCGCTGTATTTCCCGCCGGCCGAGAAGTTGTTGTAGGTCTGGCCCACAACGGACTTCGCCTTCGACATCCAGAAGATGATGGGCTGCGACTCAAAGTGCGCTCGCAATAGCGCCACCGCTTGCGCGAGGATCGGCGTCTTGCCGGCGCCCGTCAGAGCCGACAACCCTTGGAAGAACGGACGATGCTGCCCCTTGTATGTCGGCCGGTAGTCGTGATTCGCGAAGAAGGCGTAGCGGTCGACGATGAGTTTTGCGGATTCCGCTTGGAAGGCTTTTAGTTCAATCATGCGCCTGCTCATGGACTGCTTCGTTGTTGTAGGCGTCGGTGCGGCTGTTGAACCCAATGTGCTCGAGCACCGAGTCGGGGATCTTGTAGAACTCAATGCCGGCGCCGGTGTAGGTCGCGAGCGACGCGTAGATGTGATACCTCGTCACGAGCTTGCTCGAGCGCGCCTCCTCGACCACACGGCGAAACGCCTCGGAGTTCAGCAGTGACGGCTTGTCCGGCGCGTCCCAGACCAGGAAGAAGCCTTCCTCGCGTGCGTTGACGGCGAACAAGTGCCGGTGCGAACCCGCCGGCAGTCGCTTCAAGTAGCTCCGCGACTTCTCCGTCTTGTCCCAGTAGCTCGTGAGCAGCAGGTCGATCATCTCTTCGCGAGCGAGCGCGTTGACAGCGCTGGCGTCGATGAAGTCGCGTCGCAGCTCCAAGAAACGGAAGCCGCCCGGGAGCGGTTTCGCCTGCGTCTTGCCCGGAGACGCCCACTGTCCTGTGATCGCGCGGCGGATGCGCTCGGCGGTCAGGCTCTTGGCGTAGTGGTCGCCCTTGTCGGTGTTGCCCTGCTCAATGAGGATGAACCGGCGATTGGCGTCCGTCTCCGCGTTCAGCTCCAAGACCGCGTGCCCGGTCGTCCCCGACCCCGCGAAAGGATCGAGCACGATGCCATTGGGCCTGCACCAGATGGAGATGATCTTCTTGATCAACTTCAACGGCTTCACCGTCTCGAACTTGTGACCCTTGCCGACGATGGCGTCGAGCTCCTCGACCCCGTCGCGCGAGCGACCGCTCATGTTGCGCAGCCACGAGACCGCGTCGAGCTCTGCGGGGCCTTCCTTGTCGTCCACCCAGAAGGACTGCGGGACGGCGCCTTGTTTGACCAAGTTCTTGTAGACCTTCTTGACGGGCTTCTGCTCGCCGTCCTGGCCCCAATAGAGCACGGGCCAGGAGCCCTTCTTCTGGCGGGCTTGCGCCTTCTTGCGAGCGGCGGCGACGATGGCCTTTTTCTGCGCCGCGCTCTTGGCAGCCTTCCATCCGAAGAGGGCCAACGCCTTGCCGCGCCCATCGCCGATATCGACGTCCTCGTATTTGACCTCCCATTCCTCGGCCCACGCCCTGATCGTCTGGCGCTTGGCCGCCCAGTGGCGCTCGCCGGGGTCGTGGAACTCGCCGGTGAACGGAGATTGGATGGCGTAGTTAGCCGCCGCGCTTGGCCCCTTTCCGGTCAAGTCACCCTGTTTCCATTCGTGCGGATCCTCGTCGACGTTCTTCTTGAATCGCGCGTCTGCGAGCGCGGAGCGCTCCACTGTCCCGGTCTTCGCACGCTCGGAGGACTTCGCGTAGACCAAGATGTATTCGGTCGTGACCGTGATGTGGGCCGCTTGGTTTTTCGGCGTCGTCTTCTGCCAGTTGATCACCGCGAGGCGGTTCTCTTCCAAGAAGATCTCGTCCATCAGCATGCCGAGGCGATAGAGCTCCCGATGGTCGATGCAGATCGCGATCACGCCGCCGGGTTTGAGCATCTCGCGCATCATCCATAGGCGCGGCGTCATGAATTTCAGCCACTTGCTGTGGCGCGACCCGTCCTCCGCCGGCACGATCTCGCCCAAGTCCGGATCGTTGGGATCCTTGTCCCACTTGTCGTTGTAGCGAAAGTCCGAGCCGGTGTTGTAGGGGGGGTCGGCGACAATCAAATCGACCTGGCCGCGATACTTGTAGAGCGTGACCATGGTCGACAGGTTCTCCCCGTCCCAGATCTCGTTTTCGCACTGCTGATGCTCTTCGCCGTGCGAATACTTCTTGACGATCTTGCTCATCTTCGGCTTGACCTGCCGAATGATCTGCCAGGGCGCGGTGCGCCCCGTGTAGTTCATGATGATGCCGTTTTTCCCTGCTTCGCGGTTCGCCGCCTCTTGCTCCTGCAAGAGGCGGATCAGAGCCGCTTTGGGCATCTGCTCGTAATCCATGTTTCTCCTCGCGCGCGCCGTTCGGCAGCGCCAACAACAAAACCGCCGGAGGCGGTTTATTTCAACTCATCATAGCTCTCGACTCTCGATAAGCGGAAACTGACGTTCGAGCGCATGCATTTTCTGCATTCGTTGCTCGCTCGTCAGTGGTCCCCGCCGGCCTCAGCACCAGAGAGGCTGCTTCGTTAGTCAGAAGCTCGCGTAGCTTCTCGTCGCGCCAAACTCCGATCGCCGCCGCTATCAGCTCGTGCAGGGGCATGACGCACCAGCGCTCCCCAAGCCGGGTCACGTAGGCGGCGAGCAACTGGCTATGGGCCGAGCCATTCATAGTCATAGGCGCATAGTACTGTAATTTTATACAGTTATAGTGGGTGTTTCACTCAGCCTAGCCACGCTCTCGAAGCGCGAACCCCCGCATGTGCGGCAACTCGGCGTTCTCCTAAGAAAAATGGCCCGGTCGAGGCAAAAAGACACGGTCCTAAGGGCCGGTATAGGTCCAATTGCCGCCGCTCAAGGAAAGGGCTGCCGATGTCTCCATTCAGCCTGAAGCGGCCATCCTCGCTGCCTCACACATTGCCACCGTGACTGCTCGTGACCGGCCGGGGGCCTCCTGTCTCAGACTTTTGCAGCGTAAGAGCGGACCGCGTCACCGGGCCAGTTGTCTCTGGCTTCCTTGGCCGTGAACAGTTGTCGCTGGGCACGCACCGCAGGCAGTGGGGTCGGACCACGATTTCGCGCCGCGAAACCCGTGCTCAGACCCCGCTGCCGGAACGCAGGGCGCAGCGTTGGCGCGATCGTACCCCCGGATTTTGGCGGCACGCCCAACAGCGCATGGGCGGTTAAAGTTTTGAATCAAATAGGCCTCTAGCGCTTATCTGGTAAGCGCTAGCAGCTATTGTTTTGATAGTTCAATGGCTGCCAGAGAGCGACGCCGCCACCATTCGCTTGAACGGCGGAAAGTTCTGCGCCAGCCGCAGCGCAGCGCCGCGCAGCAGGCGGGCGGGCCCGGCGTCGTCGGTGTAGAGGCGGGCGACCAGGTTGGTGGCCAGGTACAGCGGCAGGGTCGCGCGGCGGTGGGCGCGTTCGTAGTCGGCCAGCAGGCGGTGCGCGGCGATGTCGCCCGCATTGAGCTGGGCCGAGCGGATGGCGTCGGACAACGTCGCAATGCCCAGCAAGCCGAAATTGAAGCCGTGCGCCGTTACCGGGTGCATGCCCACCGCCGCGTCGCCCACGCAGGCAAAGCGCTGCGCCACCAGGCGGTGCGGCCGCACGCCGACCAGCGGGTACAAATGGCGCGTGCTGGCCAGTTCCATGCGGCCCAGGCGCTGCGAGAAGCGGGCCGTCAGCGCGTCGCCAAACTCGGGCGCGGGGAGCTTTTCCAGGCCGTCGAGCTGGTGGTGCGGCAGCGTCAACACCACGCAGGAGCGGTGTGCGCCGGTGCCCTGCGCGTCGTTCATGGGCAGCAGGGCGAGCGTCTGTCCGTAGCCGAACCATTCCCAGGCGACATGGTGGTGCGGCGCCTCGTGCGTCATGGTGCACAGCAGCATGGAGCGGCCATAGTCGTGCATGTCGGCGCTGATGCCCATGGCCCGGCGCGTGCCGGAGAACCGGCTGTCGGCCGCTACCAGCAGGCGCGCTGTGAGCTCCTTGCCGCTGGCGAGCGTGGCGTGGGCCGCCTGTTCGTCGGTGTGCGCCTTGGCCACACTCTCGCCGGCGAGCAAGGTGATGTCGCCGTTTTGCTCCTGCGCCGCGCGCATTTCGGCGAATGCGGCGCGGCGGATCAGGTGGTTGGACACCAGCCAGCCGAGCTCGTCGTGGCGCGAGAGGCCGTGGTCGATGCGCATGGCGTAGCGCGAATGGCCGTCGAGCACCTGGGCGTCGCGCAGCGCCGAGAAAGCGGTGGGCTCGTAGCCCTCGATGCGCTCCCACAGGCCCAGCGCGCGCATTTGCTGCGCCGAGCGCTGGGTGAGCGCAATCTCGCGCCCGTCGTAGGCGGGGGTTTCCAAGGCGGCCAGCGGCTGCGGCTCGACTACGCCAATGGAGAGCCCACAGCCCGAGAGCGAGCGCGCCAGACACAGGCCGGCAGGGCCGGCGCCACTGATGAGAATGTCGTAATCCATGGGGTGCAAGCCTAACCGCTGGCGCGGTCCCACGCGACGATTCGGGTCAATTGGGCTTGTGGCTTGCGGCTTGCGGGTGCGTGGGTTCCCGTGACGTAAGCTTGCCGCCTGCCTGTTCAATGGGCTCTGCTATCTCTGTGCACTCGCTCGTTCCCCTCTCCCCCGCCTCCTGGAGGCTCTGGCTGCGCATGGCGCGGCCCGGTTTTCTCGTTGTCACGGCGGTGGGCTGCGCCGTGGGCATGGCGTCTGCCGCGGCCTATGGTTCTGGGTTCTCCTGGCCACGCGCCATGGCCACGTGGGTGCTGGCGCTGTTGGCGCACGCCAGCGCCAACATGCACAACGATTTTGCCGACGCCCTGAGCGGGGCGGATGCCGCCAACACCGCCGGCCTGTACCCCTTCACCGGCGGCTCGCGCCTGGTGCAGGGCGGCGTGGTCACGGCGCAGGACATGCGCCAGGTCTCGCTCGGGCTTGGGGTGATCGTGGCGCTGGGTGGGCTGCTGTTGGCGCTCCAAAGTGGCGCTGGGCTGCTGCTCATCGGGTTTGCTGGTTTGCTGCTGGCCTGGGCGTATTCGGCGCCACCCTTGGCGCTGATGTCGCGTGGGCTGGGGGAAATCGCCGTTGCGCTGGCCTGGGCGCTGGTGGTGGTGGGTGCCGACTACGTACAGCGTGGCCGTTTCTTTGTCATCCCGGCGGTGGCGGCGCTGGGCTATGGTTTGATGATAGGCAACGTGCTGCTGGCCAACGCCTGTCCCGATGCGGTGGCGGACGCCCGCGTGGGCAAGCGCACGCTGGCGGTGCGCCTGGGCCTGGCGCGTGCGGCCTGGTTGTATCTGGCCGTGGCGCTCGCGGCGCAGGCTTGGGTGGTGGCGATGGTGGCGGCACTGGTGCTGCCGCTGCCCACGCTCGCGGCGCTGGCCGCGGCGCCCTTGTCGCTGGCCGCGGGCGTGCTGCTGCGGCGCCATGCAGGCCAGCCGGGCCGCTTGCGCCCGGCGCTGGTACTGGGGATCGCAGCAGCGCTGGTGTACGGCCTGGGGTTGGCTTGGGGATTCTGGATGGTGCGCGCGTGAGTGCGCCCTGCAAACAAACACGAGGGTGAGGCAGACGAATGGCGATTCAGTGGTTTCCAGGGCACATGCACCTGACAAAGAAGGCGATTGCCGAGCGCATCAAGGACATTGATGTGGTCATCGAGGTGCTCGACGCACGCCTGCCGGGATCGAGCGCGAATCCCTTGCTGGCCGAGCTCACCGGGCACAAGCCGACGCTCAAGGTGCTCAACAAGCAGGACGTGGCCGACCCGCTGCGCACGCCCGAATGGGTGAACTGGTACAACGCCCAGCAGGGCACGCGTGCCATGGGGCTGGATGCGTCCGAGAGCGCACCGGCGCGCCGGCTGATCGATGCCTGCCATCTGCTGGCGCCCAACCGGGGCGGCATGGCCAAGCCCATGCGGGTGCTTATTTGCGGTGTGCCCAACGTGGGCAAATCCACGCTCATCAACACGCTCTCGAACAAGCGCCAGGCCAAGACGGGCGACGAAGCCGGCATCACCAAGCTGGAGCAGCGCATCACCCTGGCGGACGATTTCTACCTCTGGGACACGCCGGGCATGCTCTGGCCGCGTATCACCGCGCCCGAGAGCGGCTACCACCTGGCGGCAAGCGGCGCCGTGGGGCGCAACGCCTACGATGAGGAGCTTGTCGCCCTGGAACTGCTGCGCCGCCTGCAGGCGCACTATGCGGCGCTGCTCGAAGCGCGCTACCGATTGAACCTCACGGAGACGGCGCTGGCGGACATGCTGGACGAAGACTTGCTGGCTGCGATTGGAAGAAAGCGCGGCGCGGTCATGGCCGGCGGACGTGTCAATGTGCAAAAGGCGGCAGAAATTGTGCTCACCGACTTTCGCAGCGCGGTGCTCGGCCGGATCACGCTGGAGACGCCCGAAGAATTCGAGGGCTGGCGTGCGGCAGGCGCGCTCGAAGACGCAGCGCGCGAAGCGAAAAAAGCCGCCCGAAAGGGCCGCAAAACCCAAGCAATTGGGGAGTGAGCGAGACGGGTGGGCAACGGGCGCGAACCTTGTGGCCGCGTTGGGCCTCTATGATTCGTGTCTGGTGTTTTGAGAGGACTGGTGCATGCGAGCAGGTTTTTGGGTGCGCTGGGTGCTGTGGCTGGCACTCGCGCTGGGTGGGGTCGCCAGCGCTACGGCGCAGGATGTGGTTGGGGGGCGAGACCATCCGCTGATTCAGCGGTATCCCGGTGCCACACTGGTGGGGTATGCGCAACTGCACCATGGCAGCATCGATTTTCAAAGCACCAGTTACACCGGCTTTGACCTGGACACAGGCCGGCGCCGCTACGCCGAAGCGCCGCTGACCCTCGATGGCCGCGTCACGCGCCTGTGGTACGAGGCGGCAGGCAAGACCACTTCTGCGCAGATCTACGACTACCAGGCACGGGCGCTTACGGCCCAAGGGTTCAAGGCGCTCTACGATTCCACCAAGGACAGCGGCGCGGGCGCCGGCAAGTGGGTCAACTTTCTGGCCAGCTTTGCCAATGGCAAGCGCGACGCATTGCCGAACAACCGTTCGTGCCAGGTGTTCTCGTCGGCGCGCACGGCCAGCCTGCGCACCGGCACGTTCCAGAAGGACAACACGACGGTCCGCCTGGTGGCGATCGACTGGCTACAAGGGGATGCGGCGTCCAAGGCGCGCAAAGGGGCCTATATCGCCATCGACATCGTTGAGGCGCGCGTGTTGCAGGAACCCGCGGCGCGCACCCTGGCGGCGCCGGCAGACGATGCCCTGATCCGTACCTTGGCCAGTAGCGGGCGTGTGCTGCTTGCCGGTGCCGGTTTTGGCTCGGGCAGTGCGGTGATGGACGAGACGACGCACGCTGTGCTGGCCCGTGTGGCTGGCTACCTCAAGGCCAACCCGGATGTGCGCCTCTATGTGGTGGGGCATACCGATGGCACGGGCAACCTGGAAGACAACCTCGAACTCTCGCGCCAGCGCGCGCAAGTGGTGGTCGATGCGCTGGAGGGCGACTTCGAGATCGACCACAGCCGCCTGACGGCGCATGGTGTAGGCCCGTTGGCACCTGTTGCCGACAACAACACCGCCGCCGGCCGGGCGAAGAACCGGCGGGTGGAGCTGGTGCGGCATTGAGGCTTGGGGCTTGCCCGCGCAGCGCAGGTTGGCAGGGCCTCGGCTCAGAGCCGCATTCGGCCCGTGTTCAACGCGTACTTCTTGAGCTTGTCGTACAGCGTTTTTTTGGGCAGGCCAAGGTGCTCTGCCACTGCCGCCACGTTGTTGTCGTGTGCTGCCAGCGCTTGCGCGATCAGCGAGCGCTCGTAGGCGTCCACTTGCTCGGAGAGCGTGTGTGGGCCACCCGCGCCCAATGCGTCTGAAGGCCGGGCGCTGGTATCGCCTTCCACCACCTTGAGCACCAGACGGTCGGCGAAATTGCGCAGCTCGCGAACGTTGCCGGGCCAGTCGCGCGCTTGCCAAGTGGCCATTTGCTGCGCGCTCCACTGGGGCGCCGGCATCTGGTAGCGCACGGCAGCGCCCTGGACAAAATGTGCCAGCAGCAGGGGGATGTCCTCACGGCGCTCGGCCAGACTGGGCAAATGCAGGCTGACCACACCGATGCGGTAGTACAGGTCTTCGCGAAAAGCGCCTTGCGCACTCATCTGCAGCAGATCGGCCTTGCTCGCGGCGACGATGCGGCAATCGATGCTGACCGGGTCGTTGCCGCCCAACCGCTCCAGCCGCCGCTCCTGCAGCACGCGCAGCAGCTTGACCTGCAGGGCCATCGGCATGCTTTCGATCTCGTCCAGAAACACCGTGCCGCCGTTGGCGTATTCGAGCTTGCCGATGCGGCGTTTCTGCGCGCTGGTGAAAGCGCCGGCTTCGTGGCCGAAGATTTCGCTCTCGAAAACCGATTCCGGCAACGCCCCGCAGTTGATGGCGACAAACGGCCCCTTGCGGCCGCTGGCGGCGTGCAACTGGCGTGCGACCACTTCCTTGCCGGTTCCCGTCTGGCCATTGATCAGCACATCGGCCGGGCTCGGGCCGACCGACCCGATCAAGGTCCGCACCCGCTGTATGGCAGCCGACTGGCCGAGCAGCGGGGGAAGATCGGGCTGGTTCAGCCATACCGCCTTGAGCAGGCGGTTCTCCATGATGAGGCGGCGCTTTTCCTGCGCCCGGCTGACGGCCTCGACCAGGCGCTCGGCGGCGAAGGGCTTTTCAATGAAGTCGTAGGCACCGCGCCGCATCGCGTCCACCGCCATGCTGACGTCGCCATGGCCGGTAACGGCAATGACCGGCAAATCTGGGTCCATGGCGACGATCTGGTCCAGCAGTTCGAGGCCGGATTGCTCTGGCAGCCGGACGTCGGTGACGACCACGCCCGCAAACCCGGCATGCAGCCACGGCTGGGCCTGCCTGGCCGAGGCACAGGGGTGCACGGTGAAGCCTCCCAGTTCGAGCGTCTGGGCAATCGCCAGGCGCACCGCCTGCTCGTCTTCCACCAGCACGGCCTGGCATGCGCTTACCGGGGCTTGGTCGTTAGGGACTGTCAACGGTCGCTCCTGGGCTGGGGGGTTTGTCATTGTCACGCAGCGGCAGTCGCAGCGTGAACTCCGCGCCGCCGCCCTCCAGGTTCTGCGCATGCAGTTGCCCGCCCATCGCCTGAACGATGGACGAGGAAATGGCCAGCCCCAGCCCCAGCCCCTTGCCGGACGCCTTGGTGGTGAAGAAGGGCTCGAACAGGTGCTGCGCGGCGTCCATGGCAATACCAGGGCCGGAGTCGCGCACGTTCACCACGGCTTCTTGGGCTTCACGGCGCAGCACCACGTCCACGCGCCGCAGCGGGGCATCCTCCACGGCATCCAGCGCGTTTCTCAGCAGGTTGATCAGGACTTGCTCGATGCGCAGTGCGTCGCCTGTCACCTGCACCTGCTCGCGTGTGTCGATCGCAAGCTGCGTCTGCTGGCGCCGGAAATCACCCTGGAGCAGCATGCCGGACGCTTCAATCGCCTGCGCCAGGTCCACGCTGGCAACGCTGCCGTGGCTCTTGCGCGCGAAGCCCTTGAGCTGGCCAATGATGGCGCCCATGCGCGCAGCCGCAGCACTGATGTGCGCCAGGTTCGCACCGGCCTGTTCTGCCTGGTTGCGCTGCAGGAAGACCACGGCGTTGTCGGCAAAGGCGCGGATCGCTGTCAGGGGCTGGTTCAGCTCGTGCGTGACCCCAGCCGCCATCTGGCCCAGCGTGGCCAGCTTGCCAGCCTGCACCAGCTCGGTTTGGGTGCTGCGCAGCAGGCGTTCGGTCTCCTGAAGCTTGGCGTAGCGGGCTTCGAGGTTGTGGTTGGTTTGCAGCAGCTCCCCGGTGCGCAGGGTGATCTGGCGCTCCAGCTCTTGCGCTGCGTGCTGCAAGGCCTTGCGCGATTCATGCCGCTCTTCCAGCCGCCGGCGCCGCTGGTGCATGGCCCAGAGCGAGACGATCGCCACGGCCAGCAGCAAGGCCGCCGCCAGCGCCGAAAGCAGTGCCGAGCGCGCAACCCTTGCGGGGGAGGGGAACAGCATCAAGGACCAGCCCAGGCGGCCCACCGGCTTGCTGACGTACCCGCCAAAGCCGGTTTGCTCGTCTTGCGGCAGGGCCGAGATGGCGCCAATCACCTGGCGGGCGTATTGCTGCGTATGGGCCAGGTGGACCTGGGCTTCGCCGCCCAGCACCTGCATGCTGTGGTACTTCCACGGGCTGCGATTGCTGAGAAAGACGACGCCGTTGCGGTCCGCCAGTGCCAGCGGCTCGTCGCTGCTGGCCCAGGCGAGCTCGAACTCCGCCAGACTGATCTTGACCGCGATGACGCCGACCGGCGCCGCGCCGGCCGGTGCGCCCAGCGGGTACACCGGCTGGGCAATGAAATAGCCAGGTTCGCTGGTGGCGTTGCCAATGCCATAAAAGCGCCCGGCGCCGCCTGCCAGGGCGTCACGGAAATAGGGGCGAAAGCCGAAGTTTCTGCCGACGAAACTCAGGGCTTCGTTCCAGTTGCTCGACGCCAGGGTGTTGCCATCCCGGTCCATCAGGTAGATCGCACTGGCTTTGGCATGCTCCTGAATCGCTTGCAGCGTCAGGTTGAGGCGGTGGATCAGGGCCGCGTCATCGGGTTGCGCCAGTGCCTGCACGACATCCGGGTGGAAGGCGATGGCAAAGGGCAGGGTCTCGAATTTCTCCAGCATCGACTCGAGGTCGAGGGCAATGATCTGCAACTGCCGGTCGGCAGCGGCATGGATATCGCTGGCCGCCTTGTGGGCAGCGACGCGGTAGACCAGAGAGATCAGCGCCACGGCCAAGGCCACGGCCAGCAGCGCCCACCCGATGCGCCGCCGCAGGCGCGGGCGATGCCCCGCCACAGCGGGCGTGTGTTCCTGCGCGGCGGGGTCGTGCGGCATGGCAGTGGTTTTGGCTTGGGTGCGCGCGCTCCAGCGACGACAAGGTTCAGGGAAAGAGCCTCAATCGATCGCCGCCAGCCGCAATTCATCATTGTGATGGCGCTGCTGCTCCTCCATCACCAACTGTCCCAGCTCGCGCTTCAACCGGTTGAATTCCGGTGACGCAGGATCGCGCGGGCGGGTCAGTTCAACGCGCATGTCGCGCTTGACGGTGCCGGGTCGGTACGTCATGACGACGATGCGGTCGGCCAGGTAGATGGCTTCCTCGATGCTGTGGGTGACGAAGAGGATGGTCTTCTTCAGCTCTGCCCAGATGCGCAGCAGTTCGTCTTGCAGATTGCGGCGCGTGAGCGCGTCCAGCGCGCCGAACGGCTCATCCATCAGCATGATGGGCGAGTCGAGCGCGAGCACCCGCGCAATCGCTACCCGCTGGCGCATGCCGCCGGACAAATCCTTGGGAAAGCGGTTGCGAAAATCGCTCAAACCAAGTTTTTCCAGCAAGGCGCTGACACGCTGGCGCCGCTGCGCGGGCTCCATGCCACCGATTTCCAGGCCGAACGCAATGTTCTGCTCGACTGTCATCCAGGGAAACAGCGCGTACTCCTGAAACACCATGCCACGGTCTGGCCCAGGGCCCGTCACGCGCTTGCCGTCGGTGGTGATGGTGCCGCTGGTGGGGGGAGAAAAACCGGCGACGGCGTTGAGCAGTGTCGATTTTCCGCAGCCCGACGGCCCCAGCAGGCAGACAAATTCGCCGGTCGAAATATCGAGGTTGATGTCCTTCAGCGCCACCACTTCCTTCTGGTCCGATTGGAAGGATTTGTTGACCTCACTGATCCTGATCTGCGTAGCGCCCATGTCAGTTCTCCAGGCCGCGGTGCCACCGCAGCAAATGGTTGTTCAGCCGGTTCATGCCGATGTCGATGGCCAGCCCGAGCAGGCCAATGCTGATCATTCCGGCAATGATCTTGTCGGACCAGAAATATTCGCGTGCCTCCAGAATGCGAAATCCCAGCCCGTTGTTGACGGCAATCATTTCCGACACGATCACCACGATGAAGGCGGTGCCGATGCCGATGCGCACCCCGGTCAGAACGTAAGGGACGGCCGCCGGCAGCATCACGCGCAGAAAAATGGTGCGCTGGCTGGCCCCCAGGTTTCTCGCGGCGCGCAGGTAGATGCCATCGACATGGCGCACGCCGGCGACCGTGTTCATCAGCACCGGGAAAAAGGCCCCCAGCGCAATCAGGAACACGGCGGGCGGGTTGCCCAGGCCAAACCACAGAATCGACAGCGGGATGTAGGCAATCGGCGGGATGGGCCGCACCACCTGCACCAGCGGGTTCAGCCACCGGTACACGCGCTCGCTGGCACCCATGGCCAGGCCTATGGGCAGCGCCAGAACGGCACCGGCCAGGAAACCCATGACGACGCGGTACATGCTGCACACGGCGTCGTAGGGCAGTTCGCCCGACACGGCCCAGGCCAGCCAGTTGCCGCTGCCCTTGTACGGTTCCAGGGGCAGCAGGTACTCGACCCATTTGCGTACCACGGCCAGGGGGGACGGCAGGATTTGCGGGTTCACCCAGCCCAGCGCGGCCACTGCCTGCCAGAGGGCCACGATGGCCACCGGCACGACAAGGCCGGTGCCCACTTCGCGCCATTTGATTTGCAACATGGCGCGCCCTTTACTGGATGTGCAGGCTCGCTTTGGCCTGTTCCAGCAAATCGGTTTTGACCCAGTCCATGGCGCGCGGCGGCTTGGCCATTTTGCCGACACCGTATTTCTGCATCAGGTCCGTGGTGGTCTGGATATGCGCCGGGCCAACGTCGTAGGAATAGGGCGAGTTGGCGATGGCATTGACGAAATCTTCCGGCGTGATCTGGTTCTTGAAGATGGTCTCGCGCACGTACTTTCCGGCCGTAGCGGGTTCGCGGATGAAGGTCGCGGTCGCCTTGACGAAGCACTGCATGAATTTCTCCGCAAGCGGGCGCTGCTCCTTGTAGAACTTTTCCGTCATCACGAGCGTGCGCACCGGCTCGCCGATGGGCGTGTCGTAAGGCTTGATCACTTCCACGCCGTAGCCCTTGTTGATCGCCTGCGACGACTGCGGCTCGCTTTGCATGATGGCGTCCAGGTTCTTGCCCAGGAGCGCCTGGTTGAGGTCGGCAAAGGCCAGATAAATGATCTGCACATCCTTGCCCGGCTGCTCCGACATCGTCAGGCCGTTCTTCGCCAGTTCGGCGGCGAGCAGGATTTCATGAATGCCGCCGCGGGTGACGCCGACTTTTTTGCCCTTGAGGTCCTTCACCGATTTGATGCCCGAGTCGGGCCGCGCCACGAGGCGTGCGCCGCCCTTGGCAAAGCCGGCCACCACGTAGATCGGCGCGCCGTTGGCGCGCGCTGAAATCGCCGATTCAGAGGCCGCCGCACCCACATCGAGTTCGCCTGCCATGATCGCCTGCATGATGTCGGGGCCCTTGGCAAACACGTGTTCCTCCACTTTGATGCCGCAACTTGGCGCGATCTCCTTGATGTACGAGACGGCCCCGTAATGGGCAAACTTCAGATTGCCAAGCCGTACGGTGTCCTGGGCGTGCGCCACCAGGCTGGACGCCAGGGCCATGCAGCCGAGAATCAGATGGGTGCGGGTGATGTGCTTCATGCGTAGTCTCCTTTGGGTTGGGTTGCCCGCTCCATAGAGCAGCCTTCGTGCCAGGGAGAGCCACATTTGCAAGTAGTTGATTTGATTCACATTTGTTCGTCCAACGTGAAATAGGGGCGCCTGTGTCTGCGAAAATCCGCAATGAAATCCCGCAAAATTCCGGTTTTCCGCGCAGCCGCCGTCGGACGGGCGCCGTTGATCGCACGCATGAAGGTTTTGGTCCATGAAGCGAGCTGCCATGCCGTTTGAACTCCTGCCGCGTGACCTCGCTGCGTGGCGTGTCGGCAATACCGGCGTTGACTATGTGCACCGGTTTGACTCTGGCAAGCCCGGCCCACAGGTGCTCATCAACGCGTTGACCCACGGCAACGAGTTCTGCGGCATGGTGGCCGCGCTGCACCTGCTGGAGTCGGGCGTGCGCCCGCGCATTGGCGCGCTCACGGTGAGCTTTGCCAACGTGGCGGCCTACGAAAGCTTTGACCCGGCGCGGCCGTTTGAGAGCCGCCAGCTGGTGCACAACCTCAACCGCGTGTGGTCGGCGGCCGATCTGGATGGCAGCGCCCTGAGCCCGGAGCTGGTGCGCGCACGCGCATTGCGTCCGGTGGTGGCGGCGGCCGACCACATTCTTGACCTGCATTCGACGAGCCAGGACGTCGAGCCCTTCTGGGTCTACCCCGCTTTCGAGCGCAACGCGCGCGCTGCGCTCGCCATTGGCATTCCGGCGGTGCATCTGGTGATGCCCAGGGGCCTGGGCACTGGCGTGCCGCTGATCGAGCACGGCCGCCATGGCCAAGTGGGCGGGAAGGGCGTGGGCCTGGTGGCGGAATGCGGCCAGCACTTTCGCAAGGCCTCGGGGGATACGGCGATTGCCGTCACGCTCGGGTTTCTGGCCCATTTCGGATTGGTAGCACCGCCTGAGCCGCCCCTCGCACTGGCTCCAGCCCGGCGCTTTGAGCTGCTCGATGTCTGCCTGGTGGAGACGGCCAGCTTTGCCTTCGTGCGCCCGCTGGTGGGGTTCGAGACCTTTGCCAGCGGCGAGCTCATCGCCACCGACGGCGCGCGCGAGATTCGTGCGCCGTGTGACCACTGCACGGTGTTCATGCCAACCCGCGAGCCTGTCGTTGGGCGCGAGGGCGTTTACCTCACCCGCCCACTGACAGCCTGAGTGCTTGCGTCACGCGGTCAGAACGACGACCCCGGCTGCGCCAGGAACGCCAGTTCTTGCGCCGTCGACGTGCGGCCCAGCACCGCGTTGCGGTGCGGGTAGCGGCCAAAGCGTTGCAGGATTTCCAGGTGCGCACGCTCGAAGCGCAGGTTGCTCTCCAGCCCGGGCTGGTCGAACAGCACCAGCGCCTGGACGTGGACCACGAGCGATTCGCTGTGCATGAAGGGGAGGTAGGCAAAAGCGCGCTGCTCCACGGGCAACGGGCGGTCGTGCGCCCCTGCCACCAGCTCCTGCGCCAGCGCGAGCGCCAGGGCATCGTTGGCAAAGGCGCGGGCCTGGCCGCGGTAGATGTTGCGCGAGAACTGGTCGAGCACGATGATTTCCGCCAGCCGCCCGCCCGCCGTGGCGCGCCAGGCGGCGAGTTCGCAGCGCTCGGCCGCCCGCAGCAGCGTGCCAAAGCGCTCGGCGATGCGCGCGTCCAGTGCTGCGTCTTTGGCAAAGTGCTGCTCCGCCGTGAGCTCGTCGAACCAGAAGGTGAGAACGTCTTGCGCGCTGGGCAGAAAAATATCAGTCAAATTGGCCTCTAGCGCTTATGTGGATTGCGTAAGCAGCTATCAAAATTGATAGCTATTCAGGCGGGCTGGTCACCGAGCGCGATGCTGCCTTCGCTCACGTAGCGTTCGAACTCGGTGTGCGGCATGGCGGCAGAACCCGCCGCGTTGTTGTCCGCCGTCCACGACAGCGTGGCGCTGTCTTCGCTGTGCTCTATTTCTACCGGGCCGCGTGGAATGGCAATGGGCGCGCCGTCGCCGGGCGTGTAGGTGACGTCGCCGCAAATGGTGGCTTGCTGGGTCATGAAAAGGTCCTCCGTGACCGCATATTGGAAGCCGCTTGATCGCCAACCTTTGTGGGACGAACGCCCAATCTGCTGCGAACCCGGTAAGGTGGGGGCGCCGGCAGTTGTCCGACATGCAAGAATTTATGATGAAATCAGGCGGTAGCGCTTATGTAGTAAGCGCATGCAGCTATCAATATAAAAGCGCTACTGGAGCTTCGCCGCCGCCTTGGCGCGCATCTTGGCGGCAATGTATTCGCCGTGCGTCACGTACAGCAGCCCGGCGATCTTGCTGATGGTGTGGTTCTCATTGGCATCGACATGCGCGTCGGCATAGGCCACCTGCCACAGCGCCTCGACCAGGCGCACCTTGTCGTCGTGGCTGAAGGCGTCGTTGATGCGGCCGGTGAATTGCTGGTAGTCGTAGGCGGTTTGCGAGCTGTCCTGGGCGTGCGCCAGCAGTTCGTCCAGCGCCTGGGGCGCCAGGTCAAAGCGTTGGCGCAGTGCGGCGAGCGCGGCCGCGCGCTCCCTGGCATCCATGCTGCCATCGGCGCGCACCACTTCCACCAGCAGAACGGCGGTTGCCAGCTGCACCCGCTGCGCGCGCTCCTCGGGAGTGGGCGCAGCAGCGGAGCCGGTGATGTCGGCGAGAAAATCCTTGAAGCTCTGGAACATGGGACGGGTGCGAGGTAGCGAAAAGGGGCGGAAATGGGCTTGATCCGTCCTGGCGCGGCAAGGTTCCCCAGACTGTATTGCAGGTGGCGGGCGACAATCGGGGGTCATGAAAACGATACTCCCCTTACGACTGCTGGTGGCGCCGCGCCACGACGACCCTGCGCCCCTGGTGCTCTACCACGGCCGCAACTGCCCGGACGGTTTTGCCGCCGCGCTCGCCGCCTGGCGGTTTTATGGCGGCCAGGTCGAACTGCGCGGGCTGGACCATGGCGAGGTGAAAACCCTTGCCGACCTGCCGGCAATCGACGGCCGTGCGGTCTACATCCTCGATTTTTCCTTCCCGGCCGAGCTTCTGCGCGCCATCGACCAGCGCGCCGCGCGGCTGGTGCTGCTCGACCACCACAAGAGCGCCGCCGACGCGCTGGACGGTTTTGCCTGCCGCTGCGGCGTGGTGCACTTCGACATGGCCAAATCTGGTGCACGCCTGGCCTGGGAGTTCTTTTTGCCGGAGGAGCCCGTGCCCGACCTGGTGCGCTATGTCGAAGACCGCGACCTGTGGAATTGGCAGTTTCCCGAGAGCCCGGCCTACCTCGCCGCCCTCGACATGGAGCCGCAGGAGCTCGAGCGCTGGAGCGAGCTTGCCGCGTTCACGCCGCAGCAAAGCGCGCAGTTCATGGCGCGTGGCCAGGCCATGGACGAGAAATTCACCAAGCTCGCCGCCGACATTGCCGAAGGCGCCGAGCCGCTGGTGTTCAACGGCGAGGCAGGCCTGATGGTGAACGCACCGGGCGTGTTCCACAGCCTGGTGGGCGATTTGCTCTCGCGCCGCTCGGGCACGTTTGCCTTGATGTGGACGGCAGGCAAGGGCGGCATGGTCAAGGTGGGGCTGCGCTCGCAGCGCGATTACGACTGCATCCCGCTGGCGCAAAGCATGGGCGGCGGCGGGCACGCGCAGGCCTGCGGCTTCAAGACCAGCGCCGCGCGCCTGCCCGAGCTGCTCAGGGGGCGCTTCGACGCGGCCATGCCATGACGGTCGGGCGGGCAAGGCAAGCGCTGGTCGGTAGAGGCGCGCCATGCTGAAGGGCATCCTCGCGTCGGTGCTGGCGTCGGCGCTGTTTGGCGTCATCTACTGGATCTCGCCATTTTTGAAACCCCTTGATGGCGAGCAGATTTTTGGCTGGCGTGTCCTGGCAACACTGCCGTTCACCACCGTACTGCTGCTCTGGCGTGGCGAATGGTGCCAGGTGCGCGCCATTGCCGCGCGCGTGCGTGCCCGGCCCCAACTGGGGGCGGCGCTGCTGCTGAGCGCCGCCATGGTCGGGGTGCAGCTGTGGCTGTTCATGTGGGCGCCCATGGCCGGCCGCGCCTTGCCAGTGTCGCTGGGCTACTTTCTGTTGCCGCTGGTGATGGTGCTGGTGGGCCGGGTGCTGTACCGCGAGCGCCTCTCGGGGCCGCACAAGCTGGCGACGGCACTGGCCACGGCTGGTGTCGCCGCTGAGCTGGTGCGGGCCGGCGGTGTGTCCTGGGAGACCTGGCTGGTGGCACTTGGCTACCCGCTGTATTTCGCCTTGCGTCGGCGCCTGCGCACGGAGCAGCTCGGCGGCCATTGGGTGGATATGGCGCTGGCCGTGCCTGTGGCGGTCTGGTTTGTGCTGCGCGCGCCGTCGACTTTGCCCATGGTGGCGGGCGATGGAGCCCTGGCGGCCCTGGTGTTGCTCGTCGGCGTGCTCAGCGCGGTCGCGCTGGCGCTCTACATGGCCGCCAGCGGCCTGCTGCCCATGGGGCTGTTTGGTTTGCTGACGTACGTGGAACCTGTGCTGCTGGCGCTGGTCGCATGGTGGCTGGGTGAGCGCCTGGCGCCGGGGCAGTGGCCGTTATATGGCCTGGTGTTTGCGGCGGTGGCGGTGCTGGTGGTGGACGCGCTGCGTACCATGCTGCGAGCACGGCTGCTTACGAAAAATATCGGTTAAAAAGGCCATTGGCGCTTATCTAACCGATGTTTGTTGCTATTCTTTGAAGAGTTTTTTGCGGTTTGACATGGCTTTCTTTGTTCAATTGCGCGCTGCGCTGACGGTTTCCCTGTGCGCGGCCTTGCTGGCCGCCTGCGGCTCTCCGGGGCGCAGCGCTGCCACGCAGGAGCGCTTTGGTTCGGGCAACATGCATTCGCGCCTGTTCGATGCCACGCCAGCGCGCACCTGCGAGGCCGGGCGGCGTGCCTTGCTCAGCCAGGGCTATTTCGTCAATATCGCCAGGGCCGACCTGGTCGAAGGCAGCAAGAGCTTCCAGCCAGATGCCGAGTCGCACATGCAGATGACCATCCGCGTGGTCTGCGTGCCCGATGGCGGCAAGGGCACTGTCACGCTGAGCTTCGTGACGGCGCTGCAAGACAGCTATACCGTCAAGAAGGCCAACAACTCTGCCAGCCTCGGCGTGCCGGCGCTGGGCTCGCTCTCATTGCCGTTCATGGCGGGCAGCGAGTCGCTGGTCAAAGTGGGGAGCCAGACCATCAATTCCGAGAAGTTTTACGACAGCTTCTTTGATATCGTCAAAGGCTACCTGCGGGATGACCCCGTGGATGAAACAGCACCAGAGACCAAATAGCGGCGCCGCGATCGGCTGTTCTATGAAGTAAGGCAATAGAAGGCAATAGGCCCGCCATAATGGCCAGATGGACATGCCTGAGCCCCAGCCTGAAGATTCCAGCCAGTGGACCGAGGCGGCAGTAGAGTCTTTGCCCCAGTTGGGCGAGATGCTCGATTTGCTGCGGCAGCGCTGTGGCATTGATTTTTCTGGCTACAAGACGACCACCCTGACCCGCCGGGTGCGCCAGCGCATGGTCCGGCTGGCAGTTGAAGACCCTGGCGCCTACCTTGATCTTCTGAATCGGAACGCCGCCGAGCGTGAGGCGCTCAGCGGTGAATTGCTGGTCAATGTCACCGAATTTTTCCGTGACCCCGAGGTGTTTGGGCAGATCGCCAGCGCAGTGCTGCCCGATTTGCTGCGTGGGCGCAACCCAGGTGAGGATCTGCGCATCTGGTGCGCCGGCTGCGCCAGCGGCGAAGAGGCGTATTCGATTGCCATGCTGGCCCTCGACGCCGCAGGGCGCCTGGGGTTTCATGGCAATGTGAAGGTGTTTGCCACCGATCTGGCGCCCGAGGTGCTGGCGCAAGCCTCGCGCGGGCGCTACGACACTGCCGTGCTCACCCCTGTCCCCGAGGATCTGCAGCGCCGCTACCTGCAGGCCGACTCCGCGGGCGGCATGCGCGCCGATGCCAGCCTGCGCCGCCACCTGGTGTTTGCCCGCCACAACCTGCTCTCCGATCCGCCGTTCACCAACATCGACCTGGTGCTGTGTCGCAACCTGCTGATCTACCTCAAGCCCGAGGCGCAGTTCCGGGCCTTGTCGCAACTGCACTTTGCGCTCAAGCCGCAGGGCCTGCTGCTGCTGGGCTCCAGCGAGAACGTGGGCGCGTTCGAGTCCAGCGCGTTCTCGGTGGTAGACCGCACGCACAAGCTGTTTCGCAGGCAGCCGGCGGTGCTGCACCGCAATTTTGACGCCCACACGGTCAATGCCCAGGCGGTTCCGGCGATGCCGGCCATGCCGCCTGCACAGGGCGCGCAAACGCCTGAAGGGCTGGCCGCCGAGCTGGACGCGACGCGCGAGCGCCTGCACGAAATGGTGCTGGAACTGCAGGCCAGCCACGAGCGCCTGGACCTGGGCAACGAGGAGCTCACGGCGTCCAACGAGGAGCTGCAGAGCACCAACGAAGAGCTCAAATCGGTGAACGAGGACTTGTACGCGCTCAATAAGGAACTGGAGAAGCGCAACGACGAGCTTGACGCCCTCAACCGCGATTACGACCACCTGCTTGACAGCACCGAAATCGGTACCGTCTTCCTCGACGCGGACCTGCGCCTGCGGCGCTTTAGCCCCGGAGTGGACGATTTTCTGGCGCTGCGAGGTAGCGACATTGGCCGGCCGGTGGGCGATATGCGTTACCGCCTCGGTTCGCAAGAGACCTTTGTGGACGACCTGCGCCGCTGCGCCAGCGGCGAACAGCGCATAGAGCGCGAAGCCATGCTGCCCGACGGCCGCTGGGTGTTCGAACGCATGCTGCCGATTCTCAACGAGGTGGGCCAGGGCGATGGCGTGGTGCTCACCTGGACCGAAATCAGCAAGATCAAGCGTATCGAGTCGCTCGCAGAAAAGCTCGCCGCCGAGCGCCAGCGCCTGCTCGGTATTCTGGAGGCCTTGCCCGACGGGGTGTACATCGTCAATGCCGAGTACGAGATCGAATACATCAACCCGGTGCTGCGGCGCGAATTTGGCGACGTGATGGGGCGCAAGTGCCACGATTATTTTCACGAGAATGCCTCGCCATGCACCTGGTGCAAGAACCCCGAGGTGCTCGCCGGCAAGACGGTGCAATGGCAATGGGTGTCTCCGAAGGGGCGCACCTACGATCTTTTTGACATTCCGCTGAAAAATGCGGACGGCAGCATCAGCAAGCTGGAGCTGTTCCATGACATCACCGAGATGCAGGAAGCCCGGCGCGGCATGCGCGAAGCCGCCCGCATTGCACGCGTGGGGCACTGGGAATGGAACCTCGTCACCCAGGAGCTGCACTGGAGCGACGAAACCTTTACCTGCTTTGGCTATACACCGGGCCAAGTTAAACCAAGTTTCGAGGGTTTTCTCAGCCATGTAGAGCCGGCGGACCGGTCGCGGGTACGCAAGGCTGTGGACGATGCGCTGGCGGGTGATGCCGCCTACGAAATCGAGTTTCGCTTTCGCCGTGTCGACGGCCGCCTCTGCGTTGGCTTTGCTAGCGGCAGCCTGCAGCGCGACGGCGAAGGCCAGCCGCTGTCGTTGGGCGGAGCGCTCCAGGACATCACCAGCCTGCGCGAGAGCGAGATGCGCTTCAAGGTGGCTTTCCGTGCCAGCCCGCTGGCCGCCTCCATTTCACGCATGCGCGATGGCATGTTCGTGGAAGTGAACGACCGCTACACCACCTGGTTTGGCTGGTCGCCGGCCGATCTGGTGGGGCGCACCATCTTGGAGGTGGGTTTGTGGGCCGATCTGGGGGTGCGCGAGGCTTGGCGCGAGGAATTGCGGCGCAAAGGCTCCACCTTGGAGTTCGAGGCCGTATGGGTCTGCAAGAGTGGCGAGCACCGGCAAGTCAGCCTGTCGGCGGAACTTATTGAGGTCAACGAAGAGCAGCACGTGGTTGTCTTTGTACAGGACATTACCGAGCGCAAGGAAAATGCCGCCCGCATTGAATTTCTGGCGCACCACGACCCACTCACCCATTTGCCCAACCGGGTGCTGTTCCGGGACAGGTTCGACTTGGCCAAGGCCTGGAGCGAGCGCAGTGGCAGCAAGCTCGCGCTGATGTACCTGGACCTGGACCATTTCAAAACCATCAACGACACACTGGGCCACCCGGTGGGTGATCTGCTGCTGCAGCAGGTGGCCGAGCGGCTCACCGCCACCTTGCGCGACACCGACACCATCAGCCGCCAGGGCGGCGATGAGTTCCTGATTGCGCTTACCGACGTGCAGGACGTGGAATCGGTGAGCTGCATCGCCAGCAAGGTGATCGAGGCGCTCGCCCGGCCTTTTCACATCGAAGGCCACGAGCTGGCGGCCACGCTCTCCATGGGGATCGCACTCTGGCCCAATGATGGGGCCGATTTTGATACGCTGCTGCAGCGCGCCGACACGGCGATGTACCGCGCCAAGGACGCCGGACGGAACACCTACGTGTTCTACACCGGCGAGATGAATGTCCAGGCGCTTGAAAACCTCAAGATGCGCTCGGCCCTGCACTGGGCGCTGGACCAGCGGGAATTCGTGCTGCACTACCAGCCGCAGATCGACCTGGCGAGCGGGGTGGTGGTGGGTGTTGAGGCCTTGCTGCGTTGGCAGCGCAGCGATGGCGAGTTGATCCCGCCCGGCCGTTTCATCCCCGCCGCCGAGGACAGCGGCCAGATCGTGCCGATTGGCGAGTGGGTGCTGCGCGAAGCCTGCGCGCAGGCCATGCGCTGGCAGCAGGCAGGCGTGCCCGAGCTGACCATGGCAGTCAACCTCTCCGTCGTGCAGTTCAAGCGCGGCGACCTGCTGGCCAGCGTCACGCAGGCGCTGGAGGAATCGGGCCTGGACCCCGGCCGGCTGGAGCTGGAACTGACCGAATCGCTGCTGCTTGACGACGCCGACCACAACCTTGAGACGGTGCGCCGCCTCAAGGCGCTGGGGGTGTGCCTGTCGATCGATGACTTCGGCACCGGGTATTCGAGCCTTGCGTACTTGCGCCGTTTTTCGGTGGACAAGCTCAAGATCGACCAATCCTTCGTGCGCGACATCGTCAGCGATCCGGAAGACGCTGCCATCGTGCGCGCCATCATCAGCATGGCGCGCAGCCTGAAGCTGCGCGTCATTGCCGAAGGCGTCGAGAGCGAGGAGGTCGCGCGCATCCTGGGCCTCTACCACTGCCACGAAGCGCAGGGGTACCATTTCGCCCGCCCCATGCCTGAGCAGGCCGCGACCGACTGGTTGTTCGCGCGCGAGGCCGGCGCCGAGGTGGGTTCTGGGCGCAATCCCATGCGGCCCTGACTCTTTCAGACACCCCAGACATTTTTCGGGCGCGGCAAGCGCCGTTCTTTTGTGCTCTACCCGCAATGCCCAGCAAGACCAGCCACAACGAATTTCGCATCCTCTCACTCAGCGGGGGAGGGTATCTGGGCCTGTACACCGCCGTGGTTCTTGCCGACCTGGAAGCCCAGGCAGGGGAACCGCTAGGCCGGCGTTTTGACCTGATTGCCGGCACCTCCGTCGGCGGTCTGTTGGCGATGGCCTTGGCCTTTGAAGTGCCGATGGCGCAGATCGTGCGGCTCTTTGTCGAGCGCGGCGAAGAGGTGTTTTCCTCACGCCGCCTGCCCGGTGGCACGGTCACGCGCCTGCTGGACATGACGCGTTCCGTGCTCGGCCCCAAATACACCGGAGAAGCCCTGCGGCGCGAACTGGTGAAACATTTTGGCGACCGCACCATGGGCGACGCCCAGCACGCCGTGGTGGTTCCGGCGGTGGACGTCAGCCGCAGTGTCACCAAGGTGTTCAAGACGCCCCATACCCAGGGCTCGCTGGGTGACGAGGCACTGTCCGCGGTAGACGTGACGCTCGCCACCTGCGCTGCGCCGGCGTATTTTCCGTGCGTCAAGGTGGGCGAGCGTTTGTATGCCGATGGCGGGCTGTTTGCGGTGGCGCCAGACCAGGTGGCGCTGCACGAGGCGCAGCACTTCATGGGCGCCAAGCAGGCCAAGGTGCGCATGCTCGCCGTAGGCACCGCCACCATGGGCTATCAGCCCGCCGACAATGTGGAGGCCGACGCCGGAGCCGTCGGTTGGCTAAGCGAGGGACGTTTGATCCTGACCCTGATCTCGGTGCAGCAGCAGCATGTGCAGGCAGTCATGGAAGACCTGTTGGAAGAGCGCTACCTGCGCATCGACGCGCACTGGCCGGCGCAGGCAGGCCTGGGAATTGACGTTGCCACGCCAGAAGCCACCAAGACCCTGATGGCACTGGGGCGGAAAACCCTGAGCGAGCTGGACCGGGATCGCCTGGCAACGTTTCTCTGATGCCCGCGTCAAGCGGGCAGAAACAGCGCCGGGTCCACCATGCAGCGGTTGAGCATCACACCCCAATGCAGGTGCGGCCCCGTCACGCGGCCGGTGGCGCCGACAGCGCCCACATGCTGACCTGCGTCCACGGTGTCTCCTATCTGCACGTCGATGGCGCTCAGGTGGCAGTCCATGGTGAGCAGGCCGCCCCCATGGTCCAGCCAGACCGTATTGCCGTTGAAAAAGTAGTTGCCCGTGTCGATGACGCGTGCCGGGAGCGGTGCCAGCACCGGGGTTCCGGTAGCGGTGGCGATGTCCATGCCGCTGTGCGGATTGCGCGCCTGGCCGTTGAACACCCGGCGCAGCCCAAATGAGTTCGAGCGCCGGCCCGGCACCGGCACTTGCAAGGCCAGGCTGCGCGGCAGCGGCGTGCTGAACGTGGCCATCACGCCAGCCTGGTGTGCACGCTCGCGTTCCCAGCGGGCTTCGTCTTCCGGGGACAAATCGACCGTGCGTGGCGCCACCGTCAACCGCTGCTCGCGGTACTGCTTGGGCGCGATGGTGTAGGCCACGGTGCGGCTGCTGCCGCCTGCGTCCTCCACGCGAATCTGCGCCGTACCGGTACTGGCCGAGAGGGCAATGCCCAGCACTGCCGTCCAGCCCCTGGGGTCCCCCAGCACCAGCAGAGGCACTTCGCCGGCACCGTCCGTGGCAGCCGTGAAGGCGCGTGGGCGTGCAGCCGCCGGACCGAGCGCCAGGCGCGCCACGCCGCCGGGCACCTGCAGCGTGCGCGGCAGCGGGCCGTCAGTGCGTTTGGCGGGAGCTGCCCAGGCAGGCCGCAGTGCCGGCCAGGTCACCACCGCGAGCGCACTGGCCAGTGCCCGGCGGCGGGACGGCATACCAATCGTGGGGGATGAACCGGGGGTGTAGCGCAGTGCAGGCATGGTTGGCAAGCCTACCAGTGTGCACACGCCGGCGCTGGCTGGCTAGGCTATGTGCTTCAGTGCGTCACGAATTCGTAGCGCACGAACTCGCTGTCCACCATGTCCAGCAAATCGTTCAGTACTTCGTCGTCGTCGGCGCTGGCCCAAGTGTCTTCTGGGTCGGCGGCAAACAGGGGCTCGATGGTCAGGTCGAGGTAGGTGCCGTCGGGCAGTTTGAGCACGGGCGTGCCCTCGGATGTATCGGCCAGCTCCCAATCGTCGGGAACGGACATCTCGAGTTCAATGGTGACGTGGAGTTTTTTCATGGTGCGATGGTGCGGGTTTCGGCACGAGGAGCATACCCGGCGCGTCGGGCTTGGAGCAGTGCGCTAAAGTGCCTTATACCCTTTGTGTGCCCGATGTGAATAGCTTGCATCACGGTGGGCACCACCCTTTGAATGTTGTGCCGCTTATGTCTGCCCTCGAACTCAAAATTCCCCCGCCACTCGTCGCTGCTGTCACGGCTGCCGCCATGGTGTCCGCGTCGCTCTGGCTCGGGCCGGTACTGGCGCTGCCGGCAGGCGTACGCGTAGGTGGCGCCCTGGCCATTGCCGCGGTGGGTGCCGGCTGTGACCTGGCGGGCCTGGTGGCCTTCAGGCGGGCAAAAACGACCGTCAACCCCATGGCGCCGCACACCAGCACGCATGTCGTGACGACAGGCATCTACCGCATCACGCGCAACCCCATGTACCTTGGGTTGGTGCTTATTCTGCTGGGTTTGGCGTTGTATCGGGCGTCGCCCTGGGCGCTGCTGGGGCCGCTGGCGTTTGCGGCCTACATCACCCATTTTCAGATCTTGCCGGAAGAGCGGGCACTCACCGCGCGCTTTGGCGCTGCCTACACCGCTTACTGCAGCCAGGTGCGCCGCTGGCTGTAGCGCAGCAAACTGGGGTCTGACCCCAATTTACACTGGTTGTAGAGCATGGGGCGCCCTGATTTATTGGGCTCTGGCGCGCAGGCCCTGGGCCAGGGCGCCGAGGGCAATGCCGGCCAGTGCCCACAGAAGCATCCAGTTGCCAGTGCCCAGGCCCGCAATGGCCGGGCCGGGGCAGACGCCGCACAGGCCCCAGCCGATGCCGAACAGGGCCGCGCCCTGCACGGTGTCGCGGTTCCACACGCTGGCGTGGTGGTGAAAGCGCTCGCCGAGCAGCGGGCGCGAGAGCATGCGCGGCGCCAGCTGGTAGGCGACCAGCGTGACCCCCATGGCGCCGCCCATCACCAGCATCAGCCCGAAGTCCTGAAAGCGCAGGAAACCCAGCACCACCTCGGGCCGGACCATGGTGGAGACGGCCAGTCCAAAGCCAAACAGCGCGCCGGCCACCAGCACGGTGACAAAGCGCGGCAGATTCATGCGTTGTGCGCTCATGCCAGCCACCGTGCGGCCACATTGGCGGTGAGGAAGGCCGTGGCCATGAAGGTGAGCACGGCCAGAAGCGAGGGCCACTGCAGCGAGCCCAGCCCGCAAATGCCGTGGCCTGAAGTGCAGCCATTGCCCAGCCGCGCGCCGTAGCCCACCAGGACACCCCCCAGCAGCAAACGCCACGCCGGCACGCCCGTGGTTTGCGGTGCGCCATGGGCAAGGACCCGCCACCACAGCAAGGCACCGAGCACCAGCCCCAGCGCAAAGACCAACCGCCAGTTGCGCGAATCGGTGAACCTGGCTTGCTGAAAGAACGGGCGCTGGACCACGAACGACCAGGTGGATGAAAACACCGTGCTCATGCCGCCCACCAGGCCGGTGAGCACAAACAACAGCGCCACGCCGGTGCCAATGAGTACGCCGCCGAGCAGGTAGTGCTGCCAGCCCAGGGGAAAGAGGGAAAGCGTCAGGTCCATAGGGCTCCATTATCTGGGCGGGTCTGCACGCTGTCTGCGGGGAGCATGGAAAATGCTGGCATGAACCTCATCCACCTGTTGCAGCGCCAGGCCCGCGTGTCCCCCGGCCGACCCGCCATCTTTCAAGGCAGCGAGCCCTGGGCCAGCTACGGCGGATGGGCCGCGCGCAGTGCCGCACTGGCCGGGCGGATGCGCGCCGCGGGTCTGGTGCCCGGCGACCGTGTGCTGCTGTTCATGCGCAACCACCCGCGGTATCTGGAGGTGCTGTGCGCCGCCTGGTGGGCCGGCCTGGTGGTGGTGCCGGTCAATGCCAAGCTGCACCCGCGCGAAACCGAATGGATCGTGGACAACGCCCAGGCGCGCTGGGGCTTCGTGACCGCCGATGTGGCGCCCGGACTGCTGGCTGGACTGGAGCGGCAAATCGACGTCGAGTCGCCCGAAGCCAATGCCTTGCTGGCGCCGGTGAATGACCCCTGGGCCGTGCCCACCACCGAGCGTGCTCCGGACGATGTGGCCTGGCTGTTCTACACCAGTGGCACCACTGGCCGGCCCAAGGGCGTGATGCTGACGCACCGCAACCTCATGACCATGGGGCTGACCTATTTTGTCGATGTGGACCCGGTGGCCGCGCACGACGCCATCGTTTACGCAGCGCCCATGTCGCACGGCGCCGGGCTCTATGCCATCCCCCATTTGATGGCGGGTGCGCGCCATGTGGTACCCCAGTCTGGCGGGGTGGACCCGGCCGAGCTTTTTGCGCTCGGTTGGGAGATGGGTGGCCTCTCCACCTTTGCTGCCCCCACCATCGTCAATCGCCTGGTGGGCCACGCGCAACAGGCGGGCCTGGACCACGCCGCCTGCGCCCGTGCTTTCAAGACCATCGTCTACGGTGGTGCGCCCATGTACGTGGCGGACCTGCAGCGTGCGCTCTCGGTCATGGGGCCACGCTTCGTGCAGATCTATGGCCAGGGCGAAACGCCCATGGTTGCCACCGCGCTCTCGCGCGCGCAACTGGCAGACACCGCGCATCCGCGTTACCTGGAGCGCATCGCATCGGTCGGGGTCGCCCAGACACCGGTGCAATTGCGCGTGGCCGACGCACAAGGCTGTGAGCTGCCGCTGGGCGAGGTCGGTGAGGTGCTGGTGCGCGGCGACAGCGTCATGGCCGGCTACTGGCAGAACCCCGAGGCCACGGCGGCGGCCTTGCGCGGTGGCTGGCTGTTTACGGGCGACGTGGGCTGTCTGGATGCCGAGGGTTTCCTGACGCTGAAGGACCGCAGCAAAGACCTCATCATCAGCGGCGGCTCCAACATCTACCCGCGCGAGGTGGAGGAAGTGCTGCTCACCGCCTCCGGCGTGGCCGAGGTGGCCGTGGTGGGCGCACCCGATGCTGCCTGGGGCGAGGTGGTGGTCGCTTTCGTCGTGCTGCAACCTGGCACCGCGACTACCACCGAAACGCTCGATCAGCACTGCCTGGCGCAGATGGCGCGCTTCAAGCGGCCCAAGCACTACCGGCTGGTGTCGGTACTGCCCAAGAACCATTACGGCAAGGTGCTCAAGACGGTGCTGCGCGAGCAGTGGCGCACATCTATCGAGGCGGTTCCAGGCAGTAGCTGACGGCATTCGCTTCGTTCGCCGGCCGCTGCGCGGCGGTGCTTTCAGGGTTTCGGCAGGGGTACCAAGTGCGCTGCCCATGCCATACTTCACAGAGATATTTGGTCAGCCGCAACTCCCATGAATACCCACATCGGTCGTTTTGAGCTCAAGCGAATGTTGGGGCAGGGGGCACAGGCACAGGTCTGGCTGGCATTTGACCCGCGCCTGGAGCGCGAGGTCGCCATCAAGCAGATGAAACCGGTGCCCCAGCAGGAGGCGTCCGCCGTCCAGCAATGGCTACAGGAAGCGCGCAGCGTCAGCCGCCTGACGCACGCCAACATCGTTCCGGTGTTTGAAGCCGACGTGCACGAGCACCAGCCTTATCTGGTGTTTGAATACGTGGCAGGGCAGACCTTGGCCCAACGCCTGGCAGGGCAAGGCGCAATGTCCGCTAACGAGGCCGTCCCCATCCTGCAGGACGTGCTCAGTGCCCTGGTGGTAGCGCACGCCGGTGGCGTGGTGCACCGTGATCTCAAGCCTTCCAATGTGCTGATTGATACCAATGGTCGGGCCAGAGTCATGGATTTCGGCATTGCCGCCCGCATTGGCCGCGCGCAGGCAGGCGCCAAGGGGCAGGACGCGGCCGGAAGCCCCGGCTACATGGCGCCCGAAGCGATTCGGGACGAAGCCATTTCCCCGTTGATGGACGTGTATGGCGCAGGGCTCTTGCTGGCCGAAGCACTGTGGGGCAAGCCCATCAGAACCGGGACGGACGCCATGAAAACCCTGCAGCGGGCTGCCCGCGAGCCGCTGCAGCTGCCCGCAGGGCTGCTCGAACGGCTGGACGATGCCCTGGGGGCCATTGTGCTGCGCGCCACCGCCTTTGATGCCCAGCAACGCTACGCGGGCGCACAGGCGTTTCTCGATGCTTTGCGCAACTGGTCCGGCGCACACACGGATGAGGCGCAAGCGCCCAGCGCCGCCACGCAGAACAGCACCCTCGAATTCCTGCTGCGCCGCATGCGCAGCAAGAGCGATTTCCCGGCGCTTTCCGAGTCGATTGGCAAGATTCAAAGCATGGCGTCTTCCGACAAGGAAAGCGTCAGCAGCGTTACCAACGAAATCCTGAAAGACGTGGCGCTCACCCACAAGCTGCTGCGCCTGGTCAACAGTGCGTACTACGCGCGTGGCGCCAGCATTGGCACCGTCTCGCGCGCGGTGAGTCTGGTGGGCCTGAACAACATTCGCAACATGGCGCTCAGCCTGGTGCTGCTTGAGCACATGCAGGACAAATCCAACGCCCATCTGCTCAAGGAGGAATTCCTGCGTGCCCTGATGGCCGGGTCGGTCGCGGGCGAGCTGGGTCGTTCTACCAAAGAAGGCGAAGAGGCCTTCATTGGTGCCTTGTTCCAGAGCCTTGGGCGCATGCTGGCGCAGTTCTATTTTCCGGAAGAGGCGGCCGATGTCCGCAAGCTGGTCACTGCGGTGCGCGAGCCTGCCAATGAGAGTGTGGCTTCTGCCCGCCTGCTGGGCATTTCCTATGAGGCGCTCGGCCTTGGGGTTGCCAAGGTCTGGAACCTGCCCGAGAGCATCCGGCGGTGCATTGTTCGACCGTCCGGCGAACCCCCTGGCAGGGTTCCGGCTGACGGACTAGAGCATTTGCGCTGGAGCGCACGCGCCGCCAACGATATGGCCGATGCCATGCTGCACGCCGATGCACGGGAGGTGGACGTGCGCATTGCCCGGGTCGCCCAGACCTACGCAAGAACCTTGGGCCTGTCGGTCAACGCCGTGCAGGCTGCCACGGTTACGGCGCGCAAGAAGCTCGTTGAACTGGCCCAGGCCATGGACATTACCGTGCGCGCCAATTCCCTTGTCGCGCAGTTGCTGCAGGCACCTGACGATGCTTTGGCGCACCCGCCGGCAACATCTCTATGGGAGCAAGATGCCCTTGTAGCGACCGAACTGCAGGCCACCCAAAAAATGCCTGCCTCGCTGGAGGCAGGCCCGCAAGACAAGGAGCAAGTCTCGGAAATCCTGGCAGCCGGCATTCAGGACATCACCAATGCGATGGTGGAAGAGTTCAAGCTCAGCGACGTGCTGCGCATGATTCTGGAGACCATGTTCCGCGCGCTCGACTTCCACCGCATCGTGTTCTGCATGCGCGATGCCAAGAGCGACATTCTGACGGGCCGCTTTGGGCTGGGCATGGGCGTGGAGGGTGTCGTCAAGCTGTTTCGTGTGCCCATCGGCAAGGTCGGTAGTGAACAAGACCTGTTCGCCACCATCTGCGCCAAGGGGGCGGATACCCTTATCAGCGATGCCAGCGCACCCCGCATCGCCGAGCGCCTGCCCGACTGGTACCGCAAGGCCGTGGACGCCCCTACCTTCCTCATCCTGCCGCTGCTGCTCAAGGGCCGCACGTTCGGCATGGTCTATGCCGACAAGGCAGAGCTGGGCAGCCTGGTGGTCGATGAAAAAGAGCTGGCCATGCTGCGCACCCTGCGCAACCAGGCGGTGATGGCGTTTCGGCAATCAGCGGGGTAGCGCCCAGCGCTTGCCGAGGCGCGCGAATGCCCTATGGGTCGCCATCGACCGATAGGCCCCATGCAACATTTCTCCTTTGGCGTTCTTCGCCTCGCTTGGGCCATGGATGCCGGTGCGGCACGGCGCTGCCGGTATGGGCGCTGCTGCAGTGCCGTGTTCGCTGGCGCGCACAGGCCTGGCCAACAGGAAGGCCCCCGCTATGATTTCCCTCCCATGCCCCACTACCTCACCGCCGCCCTCTACCAATTCGTCGATCTGCCCGACCACGCCGCATGGGTCGCGCCGCTGCAGGCCTGTTGCGATACGCACGGCGTCAAAGGCACCTTGCTGCTGGCAGAAGAAGGTATCAACGGCACCATTGCCGGTTCGCCTGAGGGCGTACACGCTGTGCTGGCCTGGCTGCGCGCCGACCCCCGTCTGGCGGACCTGCAGCACAAGGAAGCCATGGCCGAGGTGCTGCCTTTTTACCGGATGAAGGTGCGGCCGAAACGCGAAATCGTCACGCTGGGGGTGCCGGGGCTCAACCCCTCGAAAAACGCCGGCACCTACGTCAAACCCGCCGACTGGAACGCCCTGATCGATCAGCCCGACGTGGTGCTGATCGACGTGCGCAACGACTACGAAGTGAAGATTGGCAGCTTCGACGGCGCCATTGATCCGCTGACCAAGACGTTCTCCGAACTGCCCGGTTGGGTCGAGCGCGAGGCCCAGCCCGGCGGTGCGCTCGCGGGTGCTGGTGGCCAAAAACCGCGCGTGGCCATGTTTTGCACCGGCGGCATTCGCTGCGAAAAATCAACTGCCTACCTGCGCACGCAGGGCTTTAGCGAGGTGTACCACCTCGAAGGCGGCATCCTCAAATACCTGGAGACCGTGCCGGCCGAGCACAGCCGTTGGCACGGCGACTGTTTTGTGTTCGACGAGCGTGTCTCCGTCGGCCACGGCCTCGCGCCTGGCCACCATGAACTGTGCCGCGCATGCCGTTGGCCGCTCGGGCCCGACGAGATCGCCTCGCCGCTGTTCGTGCGCGGCATCAGTTGCCCTTACTGCCACGGCACGCGCAGCGCGCAAGCGCTGGCGGGTCTGGCCGAGCGGCAAAAGCAGGTGGATTTGGCGCGCCAGCGGGCGCAACCGCACATTGGCGCGCGCATGCCTGGAAAGGTGGACGATGGCACGAACGGTGAAGTGCGGCCGCAGCGGGGGGCCACCGCTCGATAACGGTGGCGATTGAGCGCGCTGGCGTCAGATGAGCAGCGCAGGCATGGGGGTCGGATCACGATTTCGCGCAGCGAAACTCGTGCTCAGACCCCCATCCCGGAACCTTGGGCGCGGCGCTGGTAAGCCGAAAGCGCAACGTCCCTCACAGCCCTCACGCCTGCCACACCCCAAACCCCGCCGAGCGCAAGTCGATCCCCACCTCGATTTCCTTGTCCACGGCGTCCTCGTAGCCCATGGGGTTGAAGCCTTCGTACAAGTCTGGCAGCAGGCGCAGGCCGTACTGCATGACGTAGCGGTTGGCCTGAATGCCGGCCTTGTGCTTGTCAAAGCGCACGTCCGGGTCCAGGCCCGTCATGCCTACGTAAACACAAGGCTTGCCGTCGATGTAGCCTGGGTTGTTCTTGCGGAACTTGGCCTCCAGCAGCACGTCCGGGTGCAGTTCGACCACATAGACATGGTGGTGAGCGCGGCGGCGGCGGGGCATGCGGCGCAGTGTAATCGTCCGCGCATTTATTAGGTCAAATCGGCCTCTAGCGCTTATGCAGCAAGCGCAAGCAGCTACCAATTTTGAACTTTTAACAGCAGGCGGCTCGCTTGGCTTGCGGCGACTGGCCGCGCATCGAGCAGCCCACCCGCCGCATCACCCGCCAGCCTGCCGTCAAATAATGGGTGGCGCCCCATTGCATCCACCGAATTCCCCAATCCCCCGCCCGCCCATGCAGACTCCCCATTTCTACCCCATAGGCACCCCCGGCCAAGCCTGGGGCGACGCCGAGCGCGCCCAGTGGCGTGCGCGCCAGGCGCGCCAGCGCAGCTATGCCGACGACGTGCTCACCGCCATCGACGCGCTGCGCGGCCGCTTTGATGTGGAGCGTTATGGCGAGCTGCGCTATGGCCATGAACACCACGCCCAAGAGCGCTTCCCCCTCATGGCCCTGCGCAGCCGCGATTGGCAAAGCGGCCTGCCCAGCGTGCTGGTGACGGGCGGTGTGCACGGCTACGAGACCAGTGGCGTGCTCGGTGCGCTGCGGTTCTTGGATGCGCACGCCGCTGGCTACGCCGGCCGGGTGAACCTGCTGGTGGCGCCATGTGTGAGCCCCTGGGGGTACGAGCGCATCCAGCGCTGGAACTTTGACGCCATCGACCCCAACCGCGCGTTCCGTGCCGGCACCGCCGCGCAGGAGTGCGCCGCGCTGATGCGCCTGGTGGCACCCTTGCACGGCCAGTGGGCTGCCCATCTTGACCTGCACGAAACCACCGACACCGACAAAACCGAGTTCCGCCCGGCGGTGGCGGCGCGCGATGGCACGCCCTTGGAGCCCTGCAGCATTCCCGACGGCTTCTACCTGGTGGACGACAGCGCCAATCCGCAGCCCGTGTTCCAGCAGGCCATCATCGAAGCGGTGGCCCGCGTCACGCACATTGCGCCGGGCAGCGCCGACCACGGCATCATCGGCTCACCCCTGGCCGCCCACGGCGTCATTCGCTATGCCATGCAAGAGCTGGGCCTGTGCGCCGGCATCAGCGGTGCGCGCTACACCACCACCACCGAGGTCTACCCCGACAGCCCGCGCGCCACGCCGGAGCAGTGCATTGCCGCGCAGGTGGCGGCGGTGTGTGCCGCCGTGGCGTTTGTCTGCGCGCAGGGCGGCCCTGTTTAGAGGCAACGGTGTGACGCCCCGCCTTTAAGCCTTTGCGCATTTCAGCAAGAGGGCGCGGGGTGAACCGCCCACGGCGCTGCTATTTGTCGTCGTCCGCATGGCCATCGCTGAGCAGACGGCGGTCCAGCCGGCCGCGCAGCGTCTGGGTTTCCTGCAGAAACCGCGAAATAGGGACGGCCGGCGCAACCCGTAGGCTCGGCGGGAAAAGGCCGCTCATGTAGAGCTCGTTCGACAGGCGCATGCGATCGAGCCACTGCGTCCCGAGCCACGCCGGCACGGCCAGCAGCACCACCGCGCCCACGGCCCACGCCAGGCCGGCACGGCGGCGCGGCAGTACAGCGGCCAGGTGCGCATAGATACCAGCGGCCAGGACCAGCGATGTCAGCAGGTAGTCGAAGCGCGAAAGCGCCTCCCACGAGAAGGCAAAAGCCGCCAGATTGGCCGCCCCATCCACCGCCTCGACCGCCAAGACGATCGTGCAGGCGATGCGCACGTGGCGCCAGAACTGCAAACGGTGGTCGAACACCTTGTTCGCAATTGCCCACAGACCACACCAGGCGCCCAGCACCACCACCAAGGTGAGCAGCAAACCGGGCAGCGATTGGAGGTATTTCAAAACGTCGTTGGCCTCCAGCCACGACGAGCCCAGGGCTGCGGCCACGGTTAGCGCCACCAGGAGCACCGTGGCAGCCACGTTGTGCCGCGAGGATGGGGGCAAGGCTTGTTCGGCGGCAACCGGCGCGTCGGCCAGGCGCAGCGCAAGGCGGGTGCGGCCGATTTCCAGCGGTACGCCGCCGGGCCAGTCAAACCACTTGCCGCTGCCATAGCGCTTGCCCTTCAGCGTGGCGCCGTTGACGGTCTGGCCCACCTGAATACTCACCAGGCGCGGGGCTTCCATCGGGCGATCGGCGCGCAGGTGCACGGGCGCGATGTGCGGGTCGTCCAGCACCAGGTCGCAGTCGAGGCTTCGGCCCACGGTGAAGGGCCAGCGCGTGATGGGCGCGCGCGCCAGCAGGGTGCCGTGGCGGTCAAAGGCTTCAATGAGAGCCAGTAGCTGCGTCATGGCGCTGCCTCCCAGCGAAACGCCCGCAGGTAGTGGTCCGCCAGCTTGAGGCCGTTGTCAAAAGCGATACCGCGCACGTCCAGGCGGCCGAGCGCGCCTCGCGTCGGTTGGTTGACGGTCGCGACCAACACGGTCATGTCGTACAGGCCGCGCAGCTTGCGGTAGGCCGACATGCAGATCACCGCCCGCAGCGGCAGGCTGCCCTGGTCGACATAGCGCTCGGTGCACTCAACAGCGGTCTGGCGGCCGTTGCCGCGCTTGAGGAAGGGCTCGTTGCCAAAGCTCTGCGAATAGGTGCGGGCGAAACGCGCGGCGCCCAGGGTTGGCGCGTCGTAGGCTTCGTAGCTCAGCCGCACCATGCCCGTGCTGAAGTCGCCCGCGACCACATCGCTATCGACCTGGCACTTGGTGCGCTCCAGGTTCAGCGCATGAAAGTCCGGGTCGCGCCCCGAGCCCCAGCAGCGCGCAAGCGCGTCGTCTGGCACCGGCACCAGGTAACTGCCGTGGCGCTGCTCCTTGAAAGGCGTTTGCAAGAAGCGCGCGGTCAGCAACTGCTGGTGCACCAGCAACTGCCGCGTCACTTCGGCGTAGGCCGGTTGGGTGATGGGCTGGGCGTGGGCGGCGCGCTGCACCAGCGCCTGGGCGAACTCGGCGGGTATCAGAAAGCTCACCTGCTCGCCATCGAGCCGCTTGGCCACGTTGACGCCCAGCACCCGCCCCGCATCGTCCACTGCCGGCCCGCCGCTCATGCCGGGGTTGAGCGTGCCGCCAAAGAAGATGCGCGGGTAAAAGCTGCGCCGCACCAGCCCGTTGTAGGTGCCCTCGGTCACGGCAAAACCGATGTCCAGCGGGTTGCCCAGTGAATAAATGCGCTCGCCCTGGGCCATGGCGTCGGCCGCAGGCCGAAAACTCAGCATCGGCGCGGCTGCCGTCCGGGCCTTGGCGCGCAGCACGGCCAGGTCGTGCTGAACGTCAAACGCCAGCAGCTCGACCGCGCCTTGCTGCCCATCAATCGTGACGTACACGCCGCTGTAGCGCTCGGGCTCCAGCGCGAGCTGGCTCGCCACATGGAAGTTGGTGACGATCAGCCCATCGGCCGACACAAAAAAACCCGAGCCGGTGGACGCCTGGGTGTTGGAGTTGCGCAGCAGCGTGCGGATCTGCACCAGCTTGTCGCGCGACAGCTCATAAATGCGCCGGGCGTTGCCCGACAGCGCCTCGGCAGGGGCCGGCGCTGATGGCACTGCTGCAGGCGCTGCCGGTGCGGTGCCTGGTGCGATGGTGGGTGCGATGGCCGGTGCGGGCACCGCACCCGCTTCGGTTGCGCCCGGCGGCACAGCGGCCTGCGCGCGAGCCACCGGAGCCCCCGTAGAGGCCGCGTTCGGAGAGTTTTGGGCGTTTGCCAGACCGCAGGCCAGCAAAAGAAGGGGCGCGACAAACTGGAGCGGCCAGCGGGTGGGGAAGGGCATCGCGGCATTTTAAGAACGCCATGCGACAGAGCGCCCATCCGCTTCTGCGGAAATTGCTAGCAACTGATCAAACAGCCGCCATCACGTGCCAATTCAGCTCTGCAAGCAGCACCTGAACGGCATCCAGAAGCGTGGGCAGCGCAGTCTGCGCGATGTTCCAAACCGTGGTCACGTTCACTGTGGTGTCGCCATGAATGAGCTGGTTGCGAAAGGCGACGATCTGCGCCACGCTTGGTACACGTGCAGCGATTGGGGCATCCAGCTTTGCCAACTGGTTGAGCGCCTCGCCAATAACTTCAAACTTGCGCTCGACGGCGGCCAGTGCCATGGCATTGCCGGCAAAAGCCGCTGCATCCATGCCTGCAATAAAGGACTGAATCGCGAGGGCTGATTCATGCACATCCCACAAGAAGGCGCGAGGGTCACGCTGCATAGACAGCTTCGCGATTGCGGTTGATGCTGGCCAACACGTAGGGGTTGCGCACCGCGCCGGGTTCTACCAAGTCCACGCCCCGGCCCAGCAGTGCTTCAAGTGCCGCCTTGGCGCCAAAAAAAATACCCAGATCTGGCTGCACACCGGGTGAGAATTCCACCAAAAAATCTGCATCACTGCGCTCAGGGTCGAAATCATCGGCCCGCGCAGCCGAGCCAAACACCTCCAGACGGCGAATGCCGTAGCGCTGGCAGATGGCGGAAATGCCGGCTCGGTGTTGAGCGATCGCGGGGTGCATGGTGTGAAGTCTATCGGAGCAGCTACTTTGTAGGTTCCCCTCATCGCTAACAGCGACAGCATGGGCAGAGGAATGGATGCAATGCACGAAGACGTGATGCTGGGATCAATCGCACTGTCAGAAGCATGGGTGTCCAAGCGCATCCAGCCAACTCAGGCGAGTGCGCTCAAATTCATTCACGCCTACGGCGATAGCATTGATGTTGTCCCACGTTCGAGGTCGGCGATGTGCTGCTTATCGATACCGGCGTGCACGACCCGCAGGCCATTAATGGCGTATACGTCCTTTCAGCGAATAGCTGGCTATTCATCAAGCGCGTGCGCTCCCGCATGGATGGCGCCGTGAAGGTCAGCAGCGACAACGCCACCGTCAAGACCGTGGATGTGCTCAATGGGGGAAGTTCGCTCGACGTGCTGGGACGCGTGGTGTGGTGTTGGAATGGGCGAAAGCTGTAGTCTTGGCGTAAATGACAATCTACGGAGTAACATCTAGTCACATAACCAACAGGAGGAAATCATGCGATCTATCGTTCTGGCGTCAATCTTGGCGTGCTCTGCAATGTCGTCGAAAGCCGAGTTGATGAACATCAGTGCCACGGCAATGTACACGGGAAACCAGCGGGCGGTGGCGTGCACGATCGTTGACACCGGCACGATCATGATCTCCGGTATGGTGATGATTATTGCGTTTGCTGAGGGCAACGGATCTGGTGATCCTGGGATCAAGGCATGGTCCTTATACCGGAATCTTTCTTTCAGCAATGAGAATTGGGGAGATGGCGAGGACATGCAGGTTAACGGGAAAACGACGCATATAAGCCTTTGGGACTTCGACCCAACGAACGGGAATCCTTACAAGGCATTGTTGCGGTCTCCCATGAGGGCGACCGACGCCGCGGTCATCATCTCCGCCCTTCCTGGCGAGGCCATTTGCGCTGAGTCGTATGACCGGTCGGGGGCTTCTTCGCCATCGACTGTAAGCATTGCTTTTACCGACCTGAACGCCATCGCTTTCAAAAGTGCCCAGATGAAGATGGGGAGAGTGGCTCCGGTCACCCTGACGCCAGGACTGATTGAAGAGTTCGCAAGAGGCTTGCCGCATTGATCTGTGTCCGACAAGAATCCCCCAACCCAACCGCCCATGGGGCGGTTTTTTTTATGCCCGCCGGGTAGTGGGCACGGAGGGCGTGTAGCAAATCAAATCACAAGCGCGTTGACATTTTCTTTCACAATTGTGATGTTTCACCTATCGCACCAACCGTGACACACCCAGGCCCAGCGATACGGGGCCAGCGCCAACAGGAAGAAAAGGCGGGGTCAGCTCCAAGGAGCGCAGCGGTAAGCGATGGGTGACAAGCCATCGAGCGAGTCCCCGACACGGACGTTAAATGCGGTGTGAAACGACTACTTGGTCCCCTCGACAGGAATCGAACCTGTATCTAGCGCTTAGGAGGCACTCGTTCTATCCATTGAACTACGAGGAGAGGGGCGCCATTGTAGGCGCTGGCATTATTCGTAGTGCACGGTGTAGATCAGGTCCAGCCCCGTGCTGGCGCCGGTTTGGCCGCGCAGGCGCAGGCGCTTGGAGAGGTCGTAGAAGATGTAGAGCGTACCCAGCGTGCCTGAGAGACTGCGCTCATAGGTGACGTACAAGTCCTTGGACAGACGCTTGCCAAAGGTGAGGGCGGCGCCGGTGGCGCCCTCGCCTGCACCGGGGCCCTTGAAGCCGACTTCGTCCAGGCCCAGGCGGCTGGCGACCTCCTCGCTTGCGCCGCCGCCTTTGCCGCCCAGCAACGCCAGCGCGGCCTGCTGCAGTACGGCGGCTTCGGCGCCGCCGGAGGCTGCGCTGCGGCCCAGTACCACCCACGAGAGTTTTTCTGCATCGGGCAAATCGGGCTCGGCGTACAGGCGCACACGGGGGGCGAGCGCGTTGCCGCTGACCTGCACGCCGGCGCGCACTTCGATATTGGGGCGCAGCGCGAGGATGTCGAGCGAGGGGTTGTTGTACGGGCCGTTGAAGCGCACCAGGCCGGTTTCGACGTCGAGCATCTGCCCCCAGGCGCGGTAGCGGCCGGCGACGGTGCGCACCTCGCCAAAGACGCGTGGCGGCATGTGGGGCACGGTGCTGCTGCGGATGTCGAGCTTGCCCTCCAGGCGCGTGGCGATGCCCTGGCCCTGGAAGGCGAAATCGTCGCCCAGGTCCAGGGTGATGGCAACGTCGGGCGGCAGCACGGTGTCTGCGCGCTGCGTGGCGCTGGCCGCTTGCTGGGCATTTTTTTGTGCTGCTGCGTCGCGCGCCTTGGAGTGCACCACCACATCAGTGCCCAGGCTGGGGGCGCTGGCGTCGGGCAAGAGGATGCTGGCGCGGTCGATGTGCAAATCCCCGCGCAGCGTGAACTGGCGCTCGCGCAGCGTGGCCTCCAGCGTGCCCGAGACGCTGGCCTGGCGGTCGGCGCGCACCAGTACCTGCAGTTGGTTGGCGTGGGCCTTGAAGTCCATGCGCAGGTCTGGCGTGCTGCCGCTGCCCGGCCCCCATTGCACGCTGCCGCTGCCCTGCAGGCTGCCGCCGTCCACCGGTGGGAGCGTGCGGTTGCCGCTGAAGCCTGCGATGTGCGCGCTGCTGCCGCGCCCGCCTTTGAGGCTGAATTCGGTGATGTTGACGCGGTTACCGGCCAGCGTGGCGCGCAGTTGGCCGTCTTGCAGGTCCACGCCATCGAGCAGCGAGCGCACGGTGAGCTTGTTGGCGCTGAGTTGCCCGCTCCACTGGGGGGCGCTGTGGGTGCCCGAGAGTGCCGCATCGGCTTCGAGTGTGCCGCTGACGCGCCAGCCGGGCGGCGCCAGCACCGACCACACGCCTACCTGCGGCAGCTTGGCGCGCACGGTGCCGGTCAGCGCTGCGTTGTCTGGCCACACCCAGCCGCCGTCCTGGTGCTGCAGGTGCGTGGAGGCCTCGGCGCGCACCTCGCCCGCTTGGGCACTGTCCCAGGTAAAGGCGGCGCGCAGGGCGTCGCCCTCGGCCTCTACGGTGAGGGCGATGTTGCGCAAGCCGGCGGCAATCGTGTCGGTGCGTTCGCGCAGTGCCGCGGCGACCTTGGTGCCGTCGCCCTTGCTCTGCACGCTGGTGGCGGGGGGCGCGTCTTCCACGGCAATGCGCAGGTCGCCGCTGCTGCGCTGCAGGCGCACGCTGGCGCTGAGCGTGTCGCCCGCATCCACGGACCACTGTCCGCCGAAGATGAGGCTGGTGTCGAGGCCGAATTTTTTCAGCAGCGGTGGGCCCTGCGCGCCGACCAGATCGGCCCAGGCGAGCGGAATGCCGGTGACGGCGCCGTGCGTCCGCAAGGCCACTGCGCCCCCTGCGGAACGGGTGAACGCGAGCGGTTCCCAGCGCAGCGCGACTTTGCCAGGCACGGGTGCGGTGAGCGCAGCGCTGCCCGCGCCGACCTTGGCACTGAGCGCCCCTTCTGCGTTGCGGCGCGCCTCGATGGCAAAAGGGGCGCCTGCCTGCAAGGCCCATTGGCCTTTGTGCAGGCCGTCCTGCAGCGTCAGGCCCAGGCTTTGCACCTGCGCATTCGCGGCAACAGCGCTCTTGTCGGTGGATTCCAGCAGGCGGGCGACGATGCTGCTTTGCATGGTGGCGCTTTGCGTGTCGCGGCGCAGCTCGCCTTGCAGCGAAATTTCGGCGCGCGCGGCGCTGCCGTTGGCACGCAGGCGCATACCGCGCAGCTCCACCTGGGTGGGCGCGGCGCCTTTCCCTGTAGGCAGGTCGAGCTGCAGCTTTGCGGTGTCGAACGTGGCCTGCAATTGCGGGGCATTGGCGCTCTTGCTGTCGGATTCGGTAGTCGCCTTGGGCAAGGTGGTGAAGCTTTCCCAGCCACCATGCCATTGGGCATTGAGGGACGCGCTGCCGCGCGCCGCAAAGCCGGGCGCGAGTTGGGTGAAGCCAGGCAGGGTTCGCAGCCACGCCAGCGTCTGCTCTGCAGACGCCGCCTGCACTTGCAGCGTGCCCGCGCCAAGGCGCGCGGCAAGCTTGCCGTTTGCCTGCGCACTGGTGCCAGGCAGCTTGGCCTGAACCTTGCCGCTGATGGCGAGCGCGGGGCGGGTGGCGACCTGCATGTCGGTCGCCTTGAGCTGTGCCTGCAGCGTCTCGATATCGGCTTGCGGCAGGTGGAGCACGCCCTCTTTCCAGGTGCCGCGCGCCGCGACGTGGTCGATGCGCAGGGGTGCTGGTGCACGCTTGCGTGCGCTGCGCGCGCCGCTGGCGGCCAATTGCAGCTCGAATTGGAGGTCTTGCACGCTTCCTTCCGCCGTGGCGCGGCCGCTTAGTGGCGCCGCGGCAAGCGCGGTGTGCAGTTGCGCTGGGTCGACGCGTTCGACCTGGGCCTTGAGTGCGAAGGATTGTGATGCTGGCGCGAAACGGCCTTGCAAGGCCAGCGTGCCCTTGCCGATGCCGACGCGGGCGTCCTCGGTGCTCCATTGCGTGCCGTCAAAGTGCACATGGGCCGTAACGGCGTCCACCGGCAGGCCCTTTTTGTTCCAGGGGGCCGGGCGGGCATTGGTGAGGGTCGCTTCCACGTCCCAGCCTTCGGGCGTTGGCCCGGCTGCGACGTGGCCGCTGAGCAAAGTGGTGGGGGCTTGGGGCGACAGCACTGCCAGGTCAACGCCTTGCAGATCGGCTTGCGCAGTAAGCAGCGGTTGGGCCGCCCAGGGCGCGATGCTGGCGCTGGCGTCGGCTTGCATGGGCGGCGAGTCTTTTGGTGCCGGTGCCTCTTGCGGCGCTGCGCGCAGCTTGGCCGTCAGTTCTATGCGTGCCTCCTGGCCGGCCAGGGTGCCTGTGGCCTGGGCCTCGACCTGGGCGCCCAGCGTGCGGTCAGCCTCTGCGGCGCTGTGAGGAAGCTGGGCCTGCAACTGCGCTTGCAGCGTGGCGCGCACGGCCATGGGCGCATTGCCGTCCACGCGCACATCGGCGCTGAGGTGGCCCTGCGGCAGATCCACACCCGCAACTTCGAGGTGGTGCACGGCGCCGTCGTAGCGGTAGCGGCCGGAGAGGGCCTTGGCGTCGAAGGGCTTGTCGGCAGCCCAGACCAGTTCGCGCACGGCAAAGGGGATGTCGATGCGCAGCGGCCAGTTCAGTTGCTGCAAAGGCGTCGGCGGCGGTGTTGCCACCTCCGGCTGCGCCAGGGGCGTGATGACCACGCGGGCCGCGTCGAGCTTGCCCAGGTGCAGGGTCTTGTTGAGCAGGGGGGTGAGGCTCCAGCCAAGGTCGATGTCCTGCGCGTCCACGCTGAGTGCGCTGCTTTGCCAGCGCAGGTGCGCGATGTGGCCGCCGCGCCGCAGGGAGCCACGGACGCCTTCGGTTGTCAACTGCTGGCCTGCGGGCAGGCTTTGTGACGCACGTTGCAGCACGTAGGCGAGCGAATCGTCACGCCCCAGCCATTGCCAGGCCAGCAAGGCGGCCAGCAGCACCACCACCAGCAAGGCGGCAAAGGCGAGCAGGAAGGGGCGCAGCAAGCGCTTGCGCCGAGGTGTTGGTGGGGGGTGGTTGCCCGAGGCGGCCGCATAAGCGTTGGGGCCGGCGCGGTGGGTGGCGCCGGCAGCAAAGACCTCAGGGCCGGCGTCTGGGGGCGTGGTGGGGCGGTTTGCCATCGTCAGAACGTAAAGCCCAGGCGCAGATGCAGGCGCAGTTGTTTGGCTTGCAACCCGTAAGCCAGGTCGGTCTGCAAAGGCCCGACCGGGCTGCGCCAGCGCAGCCCCGCGCCCACGCCGACACGCGCGTGCAAGTCGGCCACGCGGTCGGCAACGGCGCCCACGTCCACAAACAAGGCGCTCTCAAAATCGCTCACCGTGCCGCCAAACACGAGGGGGCGCTGCCATTCGGCGCTGGCTACGGCGAGGTACCGTCCGCCAAATAGCTGGTCGTTTTCGGTACGCGCGCCAATGGAGCGCAGGCTGTAGCCACGCACGGTGGTGTCGCCGCCGGTCAGAAACAGCTGCGTCACCGGAATCTGCGCGCCGGGCCGGGCGAATACTGCGCCGACTTCGGTGCGCAGCGCGATGCGGGCACGTCGGCTGCTGCCGTCGGGCGCTGTCACCTTGGCGAGGGGCTGGAAATACAAGCCGCGGGCCAGTGCGCGCACGAAGGGGTCGCGCTCAGGGCGCAGCGTGGTGCCCACGCCGAATTCAGCGGCCAGGCCCCAACCGCTGGCCGGTGCCGTGTTGCTATCGAAATAGCGGCCCGTCCAGCCCGTGTTCAGGCTCAGTGCCGTGCTCTCGGGCGGTGCCATGGGGCCTTGGCTGACGGCACTGTTGTACTGCAAGGCGTAGTTGCGGTCGATGTGGTCGGTGCTCTGGCTGCGGCCAAAGCGCCACTGTGTGCCGTTGACCTGGTAGTCACCGGTGGCTTCGCGCTGCAATTGCGCACCGGCCACCCAGCGCCAGCCGTTGGCGCCGGGCAGTGCGGTCCACTCGGTGCCGAGAACTTTGGCTTCCCGATCGAACGAGAGCTTGGTGAGTGCGCGCCAGCCGAGCCAGGGAAGCCGGTTGTAGGTGTGGTCCAGCGACAGGCGCACGCCGCTGTCGGTGGAAACGCCGATGCCGAAGATGGCTTTTTGCAGCGGTGCCTCGCGCACCTGCGCGGTGACGGGGGCGGCGCCCGGTTGCGGGGCATCGGGGTCGAGTGTGAGGAACACCGTGTCGAAATAGCCACTGGCGGCCAGGCGCTGCTGGGTATCGAGCAACTCGGTTTCGTCGTATATGGCCCCGGTGGGCAGGCGCGCGATGTTCTTGATGCCTTGCGCGTCGTAGCGCTTCATGCCTTTGAGGTGCAGCGGACCGAAGCGGTAGGCTGGGCCCGAATCGAAGGTGGCCGACAGCGCCGCCTGGTGCGTATCCGCGTCGATGTCTGCGCGGCTGTTGGCGAGGCTGGCGGTCGGGTAGCGGCGCTTTTGCAGCGCGCGCAGTGCACTTTTCTTGGCGTTGTCCCAGGCTTCCTGGGTAAACGCTTCGCCAGGGTTCAGCGTCCACGCGGCGCGTGCGCGCGCCTCGGGGCGGCTGGTGCTTGGGCCTGTCGCGATGTCGCCCTGGAACTTCAAGTCCAGCGCCTTGATGGTGGTGCGCTCGCCCGGATCGACGGTGACCACGATGGCGCGGGGCGCGTGGTGGTCGTCGGGCGTGTTGGTCAGATCAATCTGGATGTCCGGGCTGAAGTAGCCCAGCGTGGCGAGCAGTTCGCGTGCATTGGTATCGGCCGCGCCCAGCAGGCGCGAGAGCTCACGTTCCTGCAGATCGGGAAAGGCGCTAAAGCGCTGCAGCTCCAGGTGCTTTTCCAGGTAGTCACGCACTTCCTTGGGCGCGTGCACTTGCAGCGTGAACGCGGCGACATCTGAGGCTGCGGCTTCGCTGCTGGGCTCGCTGGCCTTGGGGGTCAGGGCACTGCAGCCGGTCAGCGCACCTGAAATGGCAAAAAGAAGCGGCAGGGCCAGTTGCCCGGCGCGCACCGCGCAAAAATGGGGCATGCGCCTATTTTGACAGCAGCCGCATCGTCTCCTCCAGGCCTTTGAGTGACAGAGGGTACATGCGGTTGCTGGTGAGCTGCTGGATGATGCTGATGCTCTGGCGGTACTGCCACACGCCTTGGGGCTCGGGGTTGATCCAGGCGAACTTGGGGAAGGCGTGCGTGAGGCGCTGCAGCCACTCGGCGCCGGCTTCCTCGTTGTTGTATTCCACGCTGCCGCCGGGCTGCAAAATCTCATAGGGGCTCATGGTGGCGTCGCCCACGAAAATCAGCTTGTAGTCCTTGTTGTACTTGCGAATGATGTCCCAGGTGGGGAATTTCTCCGCAAAGCGGCGCCGGTTGTTCTTCCACATGAAGTCGTAGACGCAGTTGTGGAAGTAATAGAACTCCAGGTGCTTGAATTCGCTCTTGACGGCGGCAAACAGCTCCTCGACGCGCTGCACGTGCTCGTCCATGGTGCCGCCCACGTCCATCAGTAGCAGCACCTTCACGTTGTTGTGCCGCTCGGGCACCATTTTGATGTCCAGGTACCCCGCATTGGCCGCCGTGCTGCGGATGGTGTCGGGCAGATCGAGTTCCATCTCGTGCCCCTCGCGGGCAAACTTGCGCAGGCGGCGCAGCGCCACCTTGATGTTGCGCGTGCCGAGTTCCTGCTGGTCGTCGTAATCCTTGTAAGCGCGCTGCTCCCACACCTTGACGGCGCTCTTGTTCTTGCCAGCGCCGCCAATGCGAATGCCCTGCGGGTTGTAGCCGCCGTGGCCAAACGGGCTGGTGCCGCCGGTGCCGATCCACTTGCTGCCGCCTTCGTGGCGCTCTTTCTGCTCTTCGAGGCGCTTCTTGAGCGTCTCCATGAGCTCGTCCCAGCCCATTTTTTCGATGGCGGCCTTTTGCTCGGGCGTGAGTTCGTTCTCCAGGATCTTGCGCAGCCAGTCGGCGGGCACTTCCTTGGTGAAGTCGGCCACCATCTCGACGCCCTTGAAGTAGGCGGCAAAGGCGCGGTCGAACTTGTCGTAGTGCTTTTCGTCCTTGACCAGCACCAGGCGCGAGAGGAAATAGAAGTCGTCCAGACTCCAGGCACCCTCGGACTTCGGCCCCACCACGCCGGCTTCCAGCGCTTCGAGCAGGCTCAGGTATTCCTTGACCGAGACCGGCAGCTTGGCGGAGCGCAGCGTGTAGAAGAAGTCAATCAGCATAGTTCAGCATGTTTTTGGCTGCTAGCGCTTATGCAGTATGCGCATGCAGCTCTAAAAGGTATAGCAATTGAGCGCGCGCTTCGGGCCATTCACCGGCGCGCAGGCTGTACATCACGGTGTCGCGGATGGTGCCGTCGCGGCGCAGCGCATGGCCACGGATGACGCCGTCTTTGCGGGCGCCCAGGCGCTCGATGGCGCGCTGCGAGGCGAAGTTGAAGTTGTCGGTGCGCCAGCCCACCACATGGCAGCCCAGGCCGTCAAACGCGTGGCCCATCATCAGCAGCTTGCAGGTGGTGTTGACGTGGCTGCGCTGCACGCTCTTGCGGTACCAGGTGTAGCCAATCTCGACGCGTTTCACCGCCGGGAGGATGTCGTGGTAGCTGGTGCTGCCCAGCACCTGGCCGGTAGCGTCGTCGAGTACGGCAAAGGCAAAGCGGTTGCCGTCGGCGCGCATCTGCAGCGCGGTTTCGATATAGGCGCGGGTGTCCTGCGGCTCGGGCACCGAGGTGACGCGCAGCTTCCACAGTTCGCCGTCGGCGGCGGCAGAGGCCAGGCCCGACTCGTGCTCCAGGCCTAGGGGCTCCAGGCGCACGCCGCGATCACGCAGTGTGATGGGTTGAACGAAGGTCATTTCGGTTGGTCGTTGCACATGAAAGGGGCGCTTCCCCGCCAGGGCTCCCGCGCAAGGGCCGCCCCGCCGCGCTGGGAGCGTCCCCCATCCCGAATTGCGCAGCAATTCGAGAGAAGGGGGAAGGAGCGAAGCGACACAGGGGGATGCTCTCTATCTGTTCCTTTGGTTCATGAAGACCAGTTTTTCAAACAGGCTCACGTCCTGCTCATTCTTCAAGAGGGCGCCCACCAGCGGCGGCACGGCGACTTTGTTGTCCTGGCTCTGCAGTGCCGAGAGTGGAATGTCTTCGGCCACCAAGAGCTTGAGCCAATCGAGCAATTCGCTGGTCGAGGGCTTCTTCTTCAGGCCCGGCAGGTTGCGCACGTCGTAAAACGTCTTCATCGCCGCGGTCAGCAGCTCGCTCTTGAGCGTGGGGAAGTGCACCGCCACGATCTGGCGCATGGTGTCGGCTTCGGGGAACTTGATGTAGTGGAAGAAGCAGCGGCGCAGGAAGGCGTCGGGCAGTTCCTTTTCGTTGTTCGAGGTAATGAAGACGAGCGGGCGGTGTTTGGCCTTGATGAGTTCGCGTGTTTCGTAGCAATAGAACTCCATGCGGTCGATCTCGCGCAGCAGGTCGTTCGGAAATTCGATGTCGGCCTTGTCGATCTCATCGATCAAGAGCGCCACCGGCTGGTCGGCGGTGAACGCCTGCCAGAGCACGCCTTGCACGATGTAGTTGCGGATGTCCTTTACCTTGTCGCCGTTTTCAGCCCCGCCGAGCTGGCTGTCGCGCAACCGGCTCACGGCGTCGTACTCATACAAGCCCTGCTGGGCCTTGGTGGTGGACTTGATGTGCCACTGCAGGAGCGGCATGGAAAGCGCCTGCGCCACTTCTTCGGCCAGCATGGTCTTGCCGGTGCCGGGTTCCCCCTTGACCAGCAGCGGGCGCTGCAGCGTGGCGGCGGCGTTGACTGCGAGCATCAAGTCCTGGGTAGCGACGTAGTTCTTGGAGCCTTGAAATTTCGTGGACATGTGAAAAAGAGTTGACTATCGGGCTTGACAGCGCTGGCTATAATCGCCCGTAAATTGAGGCCCTGGGGGCGGAACTTTCCTACGATTGTGCGCGCAAAATGAACAAAACGATGACGTCGATATTCGCACTGGCTGTCGCTTTCGGGACGGCGATAGCGGCTCACGCTGAAGTCAAGGGCGATGTGAAAGCTGGGGAGGGCAAGATTGCCATGTGCATCGGCTGCCACGGCATCGTGGACTACAAGGCCAGCTTCCCCGAGGTCTACAAGGTGCCCAAAATCGCCGGACAGGGCGTGGGCTACATTGAATCGGCCCTGCATGCCTACGCCAAGGGCGAGCGGCGTTTCCCCACCATGCATGCCGTGGCGGTGGCGCTCTCCGAGCAGGACATTGCCGATATTTCGGCCTACTACGCCCAACTGGGCCAAGCTGGTGCAACGGCGCTGCCCGAGAAACCGGCGCGCGAGCCGTCCATCGAAGTCGCTGCGCTGCTGCAAAAGGGCGGTTGCGTGGCCTGCCACGGCAACAATTTCGCCAAGCCGATCGACCCGACCTACCCGCAACTGGCTGGGCAGAACGCCGACTATCTGTTTGTCGCGCTCAAAGCCTACAAAGTCGGCGTCACCCCCTACGTCGGCCGCGCCAACCCCATCATGGGCGGTGTTGCCAAGCAGTTCACCAACGACGAGCTCAAGTCGCTGGCCGGCTACATCGGCTCGCTCGATGGCAACGTCAAGACGGTGGCGGAGTCGCGCTTTCGCTGATCCTCACCGCGCTGCCCTGGAGCCCGCCCAATGGCGGGTTTTTTATTGCCTATTTTGGCTATAGCGCTTATTTCTATTGTGTTTGATGCTATTGAAGTGAGAGCATCAATCCTTGGTTGCCTTGCGCTGCACGCGCGCCACATAGGCTTCGCCGTCGGGCGGGCGGCCCGAGCGCTGGCTCTCCCACAGCATTTCGCCCAGGCACTCCATCGCCACATGGTGTGCGTCGTGTAGCGAATCGAGCCGGTGCGCCAGCAGCTCCACCGCCTGGCGGATGCCGCGCGGCTGGTCGATGCTGCATTGCTCGCTCACCGAAAGGTGCATGGACAGATGCAAAAACGGGTTGCTGCGTTCTGGCGTCTCGTCGTAGTTGCGCGCCACGGCGGCGTCTGCATCCTGCAGATCGGCGTGGTACTCGGGGTGCTCGGCAATCCACAGGCTGGCGAGGGTTTCAATGGCTTCCATCGGCGCCTGGGCGGCCGTCTTGGCGTGCACGGTGCAGAGGAAGCGGCGTACGTCGGCTTGGGTCGGGTTGAACATGGCGCCATTGTCCCGCAGGCGGCATGCCCGTGCAGCCGCGCTGGTTGGAGCGGGTGTGACCTTTTTGCCGGCTCACCCTGCGCGCTGTCTTTGTCCAGTGGAACAGATGCTAATAAAAAGATAGCTGCTTGCGCTTATCCATCAAGCGCAAGGGAGCCTCTGCACGAATCGCGTGGCAAGTGGGCGCTGCGGATCGCCCGAGGCCGCAGATGCACACGGCGCGACGATTCGTGCAGAGGCTCCCTAGTGTGATGTCTCAGAAATAATTTGAATTATTTCGATGCGTGTTGATCCAAGGAGTCTTCCATGAAGGAGACTACGCAGATGGCCCACGCTGGACGCCCCGCCACAAAGTTGCAGATCACCGAC
>Ga0265314_10000249_pt1 | contig 79187 bp, 58 predicted proteins | sample 4126metaG_FD_203106 | JGI IMG/M metagenome (GOLD analysis project Ga0265314, IMG submission 203106) | Rhizosphere microbial communities from Carex aquatilis grown in University of Washington, Seatle, WA, United States - 4-1-26 metaG | ecosystem: Host-associated > Plants > Roots > Rhizosphere >...
GCCGGGTGCCCCATCCATCGCGCTCTTTGCGATGGGTGGGATACCACAACAGTCAGCTCGCCGGTTGTTGTCTTGACAAGACACCTGCTTATCACTTCACCCCGTGTGCCGTGTCACAGACACCACGTAGACCCAGCAGTCCACTGATAAAAATTTGCTTCGCCTCCCTCGAGGACGCACTCGCGTCCTTGGCGTTGCTCAAAACAAAGCTGACGAACGTCACGTGAGGAGGCATCACGCCGGGTCCCGGATTCGCGTCAGCGATCCGGAGTTAAAGATACGGAGGCGAACGAATGAGCCACACTCAAGGTCGACTACTTTACTGGCTGCCGAGGATCTTATCGATTGCGTTTGCTTGTTTCATCAGCATGTTCGCGCTGGACGTCTTCGGTGAACATCTCAGTTTCTGGCAAACAGTCCTCGGCCTCACAATGCACTTGATTCCGACGTTCATCATGGTCGCGGCCATCGTGATTGCCTGGCGCTGGGAGTGGGTAGGAGCCGCCGCATTTGGCGCACTCGCAGCAATTTACATCGCCTGGGCATTGCCGAGGCACCATCTGGACTGGATACTGATCATCGCGGGTCCGGCGCTACTGGTGGCCACATTATTCCTGACAGACTGGATCAAGCGAACCGAAGTGCGCGCGGCAACTCACTGAGTTTGCTTCTTCGAATTCGCTGTGCTCTCCCGACTCACTTGTCTGTGATTGGTCCAACGGGCGGCGCCCGAAATCTCTACTTCACCACCGGCTGGCCAGCCATCTTCTGTACCTTGCTGTGCTTCACCGAATATGTGAAGTAAATGATCAGCCCGAAAAGCAGCCATCCAATCATCACTTCCCACGTAATCAGCGCCAGCCGCGACATCAGGAAAAGCGCGGACAGTATCCCAAGTATCGGCACCAGTGGCACCAACGGCGTTTTAAACGGCCGATGCAGCTCAGGATGCCGCACGCGCAATACCCAAACGCCCGCACTCACGATCGTGAACGCCAGCAGCGTGCCGATGTTCACAAGCTCCGACAGCTTATCGATCGGCAGAAACGCCGGCATGATGGCTGCAAAGCTGCCAAACACAATCGTCGTGATCCACGGCGTGCGAAACTTCGGGTGCACCGCCGAAGCCCACTTGGGCAGCAACCCGTCCTTCGACATGGAATAGAACACGCGCGTCTGCCCTAGCAGCATCACCAGCATCACCGTGGCCAGTCCAAACACCGCACCTACCTTCACCAATATCGAGCCCCAGCCCACGCCCGTCGCATCGATTGCCAATGCTACCGGCGCCGAAACATTCAGCGTCTTGTAGCTCACCAGCCCTGTGAGCACAAGCGACACAGCGATGTACAAAATAGTGCACACCACCAGCGAGCCAAGAATACCGATCGGCATATCGCGCTGCGGATTCTTCGCCTCCTGCGCCGCCGTCGAAACAGCGTCAAAGCCAATGTACGCAAAGAAGATTGAAGCGGCCGCAACCGGTATGCCGGACCAGCCAAAATTTCCGTGCCCGTCAGGCGGCGGAACAAACGGATGCCAGTTGGCGCGCGCCACCTGCGGATGGTGAAACAGGAACAACCCGCCCACCACCAGGAACACGCACACAATCCCGACCTTCACAATCACAATGGCCGAGTTGAAATTTGCCGACTCCTTTATGCCCACCACCAGGATCGTAGTGACCAGCAAAACAATAGGCACCGCCAGCAGGTTGAACAATCCGGTCACATGCGGCAGGCCCGCATCGGTCACGCCGGGCGGCAACGACATCCTGTCAATCCAGAAGCCCTGGTATTTCACCAGAGTGTTGCCCGTAGTAGTCGTCAACGCGGGCGGAAACACAAAACCAAGTTGCTGCATCAGGCTGTTGAAGTATCCCGCCCAGCCCGAGGCCACTGTCGAAGCGCCGAATGCGTACTCCAGCGTCAGGTCCCAGCCAATGATCCATGCCACCAGTTCGCCCAGCGTTGCGTAGCCGTACGTATACGCCGACCCGGCTATCGGAATAATCGACGCAAACTCGGCGTAGCATAGTCCCGCAAATGCGCACGTCAGGCCCGCCACCACAAAACTCAGCGCCACCGCAGGGCCGGCATGCAGAGCCGCTGCCTGCCCGGTGAGCGTAAAAATGCCGGCGCCTATCACGGCGCCCACGCCCAGCGTAATCAGGTTCAGAGCACCAAGTGAGCGCTTCAGCGTGTGTTCGCCCTGCTCGCCAGCCTCGTGCGTAAGCATCGACATTGGTTTAATTCGAAGCAGTCTGGACATGTGTGAGGGACTTCCTCCTCAGGAGTCGATTACGAATTGACCTATGCTTATGCCGGCTTGGCTATGCGACGAGACCAGAAAAAATATACAGGTATTCCCAGAACAACGAGCACCAGGCCCGGCCATGTGTATTGTGGCTTATACCGTAATAGTACGATACAGATCCATGCCGCCATCACGATGTAAATCGCCGGAAGCACTGGGTATCCCCACGCCTTGTACGGCCGCGGAGCGTCTGGTCGTTTGACGCGCAAAACAAACAATCCGACGATGGTGAGAATATAAAACACCAGCTCGGCAAAAATAATGTAGTCCAGCAACTGCCCATATGTGCCAGAGATGCAAAGCACCACGGTCCACATTGCCTGCACCAGCAATCCTGCAACCGGCGTTTTGTAGCGCGGATGCAGCTTGCCCACTGACTTGAAAAACAAGCCATCGCGGCTCATGGCATAAAACACGCGCGCACCCGCAAGCGACATGCCGTTGGCGCATCCGAATGTAGAAACTAGAATGGCTGCCGCCATCAGATACGCGCCGCCAGAATGGAAAAGCTGGCCGAGCGCAGCCGTAGCCACGCGATCTTCCGCCGCATATTGAATGCCGCGCGCAGCTACCGTAGCTCCGTTAGGATCGCCGTGCATCGGCAGCACCAGCAAGTAGGCCAGCGAAACAAGAAAATAAACCGTCAGCACAAATCCCGTGCCAAGAATCAGGGACAGCGGCAAGTTTCTTTTTGGATTCTTAACCTCACCCGCAGTGAACGTAATGTTGTTCCACGCATCGGCTGAGAACAGCGATCCCACCTGCACCACTGCCAGGATCACAAACAGATTCACCAGCACCGTGGGCCCGCCAACACCTACCTGCACCGGATGCAGCGAGCTCAGGCTGGCGTTTTTCCAGAACTGCCCATTGGCGAAGTTAGCCTGCAGGGCCTCAACGGTATGCCCAATGGTGAACGCCAGAAAGATGAGCGCGGCCAGCGCAATCGCCTTGGCCGAAGTAAAAATATTCTGGATGATGGCGCCCAGGCCCACGCCAAAGATGTTCACGATGGCCAGCAACACCACGATCACGATGCCGGCGAGATTCGCCGTGCTCACGCCGATATCCATGTTGCCCAGCACCATGGGCCCCACATGCCACGGCGGAACGTGAGCAATGTGCCACAGCCAGTGTGTCGTCGAAACAGAGGGAAAGAAAACGCCGAGGAATTTGCCGAACGCCACGCACACGGCGGCAATGGTTCCGGTCTGGATGACAAGAAACAGCGTCCAGCCAAACAGAAATCCCCACAGTGGCCCAAGCGACTCGCGCAAATAAACGTACTGGCCGCCGGCCTTCGGCATCATCGCCGCCAACTCGCCATAGCTGAGCGCACCTATCAGCGTGAGGATGGCTGTGACCACCCACGCACCCAGGTAAAGCGCAGGCGAGTTGGTGCCGCGCGCAATGTCGGCATCCACAATGTAGATGCCCGAGCCGATCATCGAACCGATCACGATCGCCGTGGAACTGAACAGTCCAAGCGTCTGCGCCAGCCGGGGAGCTTCACCGGGCTTGGCTCCGTCTGAGTTTGAAGGCAGGTCAGGAGTGGCCACTTGCAAGATTTCTACCTGATTCAGGGTGTCTGTGTCTTTAGCTTACTTCGATATGTACCTGATTGGGTCATCAGATCGGTGCATCCAGAGCCTCGACCTTGAGGACTGGTCAATCAAAAGTTTCGCGATCCAAATTCAAGCTCAACCACAAATCTTCGGGTGCCCCATCCATCGCGCAGCTTCATCGCGAGATGGGTGGGATAGCAAACCCGCAAACTCAACTCGAAAAAGCTGAGAGCTGAAAGCTAAAAGCCAGGTGGGATACCACAGTCCGCAACATCGACACCACGATCACGCCAACTCCGCCATCCACCTGCGAAACTCCGCCGCCGGATCCTCCGCACGAAAGATTGCCGCAGACACCGCCACCGCGGTTGCTCCTGCGGCAAGCACAGCCGGAGCGGTAGCAAGAGTAATTCCAGCCGCTGCTGTCAGTACCCGGTCCGGTCCGGCTTCCTGCCGAAGCCTTTTCACACCCTCAGGTCCGATTGGCGCTTTCGATGTCTGCTTAGTGGTCGTCGTGAACACCGGGCCAACAGCCAGGTAGTCAACCGGCTCGCTCAGAATGCCGGGCAGCAGCGACTCGCTGCCGCCGAAAGTCCCTACAATTCCATGCGGCCCCACCAGGCGGCGAGCCTCGGCGGGAGGTACGTCGCCGGAGTCAACATGCACTCCGTCAAATCCAACCCGATCAACCAGATCGGCCCGATCATCGAGAATTAGCTTTACGATCCCAGCGGGTAAGGCAGCGCGGAGGAAAGTAGCGTCCGCCAGCAGTTCGCCCTCGCCGCCGGACTTGTTGCGATACTCAAGCAGCGTCACTCCGGCTTGAGTAAGTTCGCCGCCAAGCCGGCGCAAAAACTCCGCGCGGCCCTCGGCAGGAATCGTAGAAGCGTCAAGAATCGGGTAGACCTTCGGAAATGAAAACGTCATGGCAACAGGTTAGCCGCTGAAGCACCCACCTGTCAGTGACAGCGAAGTTAACAAGTTGACGAGTTGACAAGTTCTCCGGCCGCCGCTGGCCAACATTCGCAGCTTGGAACTCGTCAACTTGTAAACTGCTTCTTACATTTCATCCGCCGAAGGTCCAAACATCCCTGGGATCTTCGCATTCAACAGGCGCAGATAAACGCCGAGCTGTGCGCGATGATGCACCATGTGGCTGATGACCATTTCACGGAACACCTGGCAGCGTGGCTGATCGATTAACGTATGTGGACCCCAGATAAACTTCCAGTGCTCGTCCCACTTTTCCGGCGTAGTGTCCGCCAGAGCCTTGCGCGCTTCCTGAAGCCTGCTCTCGAACTTCTCAAGAAGTTCCTGCTTGCTCTTGGGTACGTACGCTTCCCATTTATGATCCGCCGGAAACTCAAGCTTGTCCTGCGTCAAAGTCGTAATCGCCCAATCGCCCGTCATATCGGTCAAATGTCCGGCCAGATTGCCAAGCGGCATCGACTTCGGATGCGGTTTGAATGCCAAGTCGGCGTCCGCGGGAATGGCTTCAAGCATTTTGCGGGTTTTGCCAACTTCGCGATCGTATTCAGCAATAATTTCTTTTTGATAGTCCATCGAACAACCTCCGCGTTGCAGACAAAAGCATAGACCAACTCAATGCCACGGGCGAAGAAACAGCGATAATATTTGGACTATTATTGTGGAAAACCTGGCGCTCAGTCTCCGTTTTTGGGCAATGCAAATGCCACGTAAGCGCCGCCAACCGGGCCTTTGGGATCGCGGCCGCCGCCCGTTGCAATCACCACGTATTGCCTGCCGTCGACCATGTACGTCGCTGGAGTGGCAATGCCCGCAAACGGCAGCGTCGTCTCCCACAGCAGCTTGCCGGTGCGTGTGTCGAAGGCATGGAACTTGCGATCGAAAACTGTAGCGCCAATAAAAAGCACTCCGCCCGCCGTAACAATGGGACCGCCATAAAGCTCGCTGCCGGTGTTCTTCTTGCCCTGCTTTGCCAGTTCGGGATACTCGCCCAGCGGAATCTTCCAGAGATATTTGCCGGTCTTCAGGTCGATAGCATTCAGAGTGCCCCATGGCGTTGCAACTGCCGGGTAGCCGTCGGGATCAAGGAACTTCCGATAGCCGGTAAACACGTAGTCAGGCTTTCCGTTATCGGCTGTATTTTGCGTCCGCAACACCTTGTCACCGAGTTCGAGGTACGACAGCAACGCATCGAGGTCCGGGCCCTTGATGTCTGGGAAGGCCGGCATTCGGCCTTTTCCGCTTTGGATACGTTCAATGATCTCGGCCCGGCTCATGCGCTCTTGAACGTTCAATAGCGACGGAAAGGCCGGCGGCGATCCAGCCCGCCCAACACCATGGCACATGGCGCATTCGTTCTGGTAGGTTGCAGAGCCGGGTCCTCCCTTGGTCGACGCCGGAACCAGGCCGCCTTCGTTCGCCATTTCGCTCGAGCCAACATAAAGCACTTCTGTCGAGGGATCGATTGCAGCGCCGCTCCACTCACCCCCGCCGTCGAAGCCGGGAAAAACAATAGTCAACTTTCCGAGTGTGAATGGCGTGAATTGTCCGCCACTCTGCATTTTGCGAAATTCGTTAACAGCCCACCGATGCGCAGCGGGCGTGCGATTGGTCAGAAGATCCTCGGTCAGGCGCTGGCGTGCAAAAGGCGACGGCGCATCAGGCTTCGGCTGCGTAGGCGACGCAATTTCGCCGGGAACATTGCTCGCGGGATACGGAAGCTCATGAACTGGAAAGAGCGGCTCGCCGGTAACGCGATTGAAGACGTAGATATAGCTTTGCTTGCTGATCTGCGCCAGCGCGTCGATAGCCCTGCCGTTGCGATGAAGCGTAAACAGCGCTGGCTGCGCGGGGAAATCGCGGTCCCAGATATCGTGGTGCACGCCCTGGAAATGCCAAAGCAGCTTGCCGCTATTCGCATCGAGCGCCAACAGCGAATTGGCGTAGAGATCGTTGCCCACTCGATCGCCGCCATAAAAGTCCATCACAGGGGAGCCAGTGGGCACGTACACAATGCCGCGTGCAGCATCGAGCGACATGCCGGTCCAGTTGTTCGCGGCGCCCGCTGTTTTGTACGCATCGGCGGGCCATGTTTCGTAGCCCGCCTCACCGGGATGTGGAATCGTATGAAACGACCAGCGCAGCTCTCCTGTGTGCACATCGAAAGCGCGAATGTCGCCCGGTGGAGAAGGATGCGTTTCAGGATTGCGGCCACCGACAATGATCAGATCTTTGTAGACAACGCCGGGGCTGGTGAGTGCGATAGATTGCTTTTGATAATCTTCGCCGCGAAACTCGGCCACCCCCTTGCGCAGATCGATACGACCATCTTCGCCAAAATCTGAAACTGGCTGACCGTTGTGCGCGTTCAGGCAGTAAAGAAAATTCATCACGCCGGCAAAAATGCGCTCATCTCTTCCGTCGGTCCAATAAGCGAGGCCGCGCGCAGGCTGGCGGCCTTCAATGCCGGAATCAAATTTCCATTTCAGTTTTCCGCTTGCGGCGTCGAGCGCGATGACCTTCTGCGTAGGCGTGTAGGCAAAGAGGGTGCCGCCGATGATCAGGGGGTTGTCCTGAATATCACCCTTCTCGCCGGTGTCGAAAGTCCACGCCGTCTTGAGCCCATGCACGTTGGCGCGATTGATCTGCGCCAGATGCGAATAATGATCGGCCTCAAGCTGGCCGTTGTAGGCGGGCCAGTCAACTGTACTTTGCGCAGCACTCATCGCGCTTAAAGATGCAAGGGATACAAAAAAGACAAGTCCCTTGTCGCGCAGAAACCTTCCGCGATCGAACGTACTCATGCAATCCTCGATTGTGTTTTGAACCGGCCTAAGCGAAGGAACGAGAACGATTGTTACACGGCTCAACAACGGGCGTAAAGCGAGGAAACATTGCTTTAAGTCTGGAAGGTAATTACTTGGCGACTTCAGTTCTTGCGGCCAGAAAACGCTCCATGAAGCCGGTATCAAACTCGCCTGCGCGGAATGCCTGATCCTTGAATATCTCCTGATGAAGACTGATGGAGGTTTCGATGCCTTGGACCACAAACTGGCTCAGCGCCCGTTCCATCCTGGCAATGGCTTCATCGCGTGTAATGCCGTAGGCAATGAGCTTGGCAATCAACGAGTCGTAGTACGGCGGAATAACTCCCTCAGCATATTGCGCGGTGTCAACGCGGATACCGTTGCCGCCGGGCACATTGAACACCGAGATCTGGCCGGCCGACGGAGTAAATTTCCTGGGGTGCTCAGCGTTGATGCGGCACTCGATGGCGTGACCGCGAATCTCAAGCTTCGACGGAAGTATCGCGTCCAAACGCTCCCCACCAGCAATGCGCAACTGCGCCTTCACCATGTCGACGCCCGTGATCGCTTCTGTGACGGGATGCTCCACCTGGATGCGTGTGTTCATCTCAATAAAGTAGAGATGACGCTCAGCGTCCATTAAGAATTCAACCGTGCCGGCATTCTGATAACCGATCTCAGACAGGCACCGGCAGAGCGTGCGGCCAATCTCATCGCGGAGCTTGGGAGTCACCTGCAGCGATGGTGCTTCTTCAATCAGCTTTTGATGGCGGCGCTGGATGGAGCACTCGCGCTCAAACAGCGATGCTACATTGCCGTGTTCATCGGCTAACATCTGGAACTCGATGTGGCGCGGGTTCTCGATGAACTTTTCCATGTACAGTTCACCGTTGCCGAATGCGTTTGCAGCTTCGGTATTGGCGGCGTGATACTGATTCGGCAACTCGTCTTCTGAGCGCACAATTCTCATGCCGCGCCCACCGCCGCCCGCCTTGGCTTTAAGAATGACCGGGAACCCAACCTTTTTTGCCCACTCCTGCGCTTCTTCAACGCCTGAGAGAATGCCGTCTGATCCGGGCAGAATGGGAACCTTGGCCTTTTTCATCGCCTGGCGAGCCTTCTCTTTTTCGCCCATCAGGCGGGTCACTTCAGGCGGAGGTCCAATGAACTTGATGTTGGAAGCGCGGCAAACCTCAGCGAAGTTGGCATTCTCGCTGAGCAGGCCGTAGCCAGGATGGATGGCTTCGACATCAGCAATCTCCGCCGCAGAAATGACGGCGGGCACATTCAGATAGCTCTCACTCAGGCGGGGAGGACCAATGCAAATAGCTTCGTCGGCAAAACGGACGTGCAGAGAGTTGCGGTCGGCTTCACTGTAGACCGCGACTGTACGAATGCCCAGTTCCTTGCACGCATTCAAAACGCGCAAAGCAATTTCGCCACGATTGGCAACCAGAACTTTACGAAACATTCCTACCCTTTGAGCGAGGCAAGCTCGGTGAACACTGCTGATCTACCTAACTCAGCCTGATTGAAAAGAGGGGCTGCCCGAATTCGATGGGCTGACCGTTGGTGACCAGGCATTTGACAATTTCGCCAGATGCGTCAGACTCGATCTCGTTCATCAGTTTCATGGCTTCGACGATGCAGATCACCTGGCCCTTTTCAACGCGATCACCGGGCGAGACAAACGCCGCAGCGCCTGGAGACGGTGAGCCGTAATAGGTGCCGACAATCGGCGACTTGACGAGATGGAGGCCGGCGTCAGGATCCTCTTGCGGAGCCTGCGGAGCTGCCGGAGCAGCAGCCTGTCCAGCCGCGTACACTGCCGGGGCCGCATGTTGCGGTGCCGAGCTGAGCAATCGCGCCAGATCTCCAAGGCCGGCCTGGGCCGTCGACTGCTGATTGAATTTAAGCCGGATCTTCAGGTCGCCACGATCAAGGTCGAATTCGGCAATCTGGTATTCCTTCAGGAATTCAATCAATTGCTTCAGATCTTCAATGTCTTGTTGTTTCATTCGTTCTTTAAGTCTCCCACGTCTGGTTGGGGGCCCGCTAACAAATTACTGCTTTGCCCGGTATTTCAAAGTTCGATGAGTGCCTTGGGTGCAGGGGTCAGCACCTGCCCTCCGGTTTGTGTTACGGCAACCATATCTTCGATGCGTATGCCGAACTTGCCCGGCAAATAAACGCCAGGTTCAATGGTAATCACCATGCCCGGCAACAACCTCGTCGATTGCCCCGCACCAATGCGAGGCTGCTCATGTATCTCCAGGCCCACCCCATGGCCTGTCGAATGGGAAAAAGCATCAGCCAATCCGTCTCTGCGCAGGACGGCTCGAGCCGCTTCGTCTACTTCTGCGCAGGTTATGCCTGAAGTCACCGCCGCCACCCCGGCCTGCTGCGCTTCAAGCACTGAGTTGTACGTGTCGCGCTCTGTTTTCCCGGGCTTGCCAAGGTGAACGGTGCGCGTCATATCGGAGCAATAACCCTTGAGGATAACACCGAAATCGAGCGTCAGAAAGCCTTTGCGCGGCAGTGGAGAAACACTGGCACGGCCATGCGGAAGCGCAGATCGTACGCCGGAAGCCACGATGGTCTCAAACGACATTGCATCAGCTCCCATCAGGCGAGCCTGGTACTCCAGCTCGGCCGCAACCTCAATCTCACGCAGGCCGGGGCGAATAAAACCGAGGATGTGTTCGAATAACCGGCATCCTACCAACGCTGCCTCAATCATGATGGCAATTTCGTCTTCGTCCTTGACGCGGCGGAGCTGCTCAACCAGCGAAGAGGGCAAAGCTGCAAGGAATGAACGGCGGAGAGAGCTGGGCAGTGCTGCCTTCCAGCGCGCCAACTCCGCAACCGTAGTCCACGCAGGATCAAACCCGGCCATGGTGGCACCAGGCTGCGCGGCCAGCCATTGAACAGCACTCACGGCGGGAGCACCTGAGACGATTTCGACCTTGGCAGCGCTAACTTCTTCGGCGGCCTGGGCGGTATAGCGGCCATCGGTAAACAGGCGCACGGAACGGCTGGTAACGGCCAAGGCGGCGCTTGACCCCGTAAATCCTGATAGATAGCGGATATCGGGAAGGTGGGTGACCACAAGCCCGGAAAGGCCGGCACGCGTTATTTTGCGGCGCAGAGCGCCAATGCGTCGGTAGTGGTCCACTGGTAAAGAATAGCAGGAGCGGAAGATCGAGTTCCTTTAGAGCGCCCCCTTGCATTGATGGTGGATCCGCTGCCTGGATCAACCAATTGCTGGACTTCGAGAAGAGTGAAAGAAGCCAACCAATTTATTTGCAATGGTTTGGCACCTGCAACTTCTGGAGGATTTACCTACACCCTCGGTGTGGTTCTTACTGTTAACGCGGCTAATCACAAAATAGGAGTTAACGATGAGGGACATTCGCACGGACTTACAAGAAAGGCTCGACGCAATCGGGAGAGACAGAGAGGAACTTAAGCGTCGCATCGCTGATTTAGAACCTCTTGAAACGGCAATCAACGCTGTATTATTGCGTGAGAGCGAGAACTTCACCGCACCCATTCCCACCCATGCGGAGCGAAACTTCGATAGCTTTCCTGCCGAAGATGCCGTCGGTAGCTTCAACTCAATAGAGCCGGGAAAGGGTTTTGGCGGTAAAGAAGTCGTTGTCAACTATGCCCCAAATGATGGTCTAAGCGGGGTCAAGCCAGCTCACTGGAATGGGTTCAAGATCGGCTAAGCTAATTCGATCATGGCTGGCCCGGAATAACTACACGACCTGCACAGCGTGCCGATTACCCTTGGAAACCGATTGCCTGGGCAGCGAGCACACCTGCCTCAAAATCCCGAGCGCGGCCTATTACATCGCGGATTTTACAGGCTTCTTCTGATGCGGATCGACCGCAGGCTCACCGGCTTGCAGATCAGATTGACGATCCATCCACTCATCGAGGCGTGACCTCTTGAAGCGCCAGCGATTGCCCAGCTTAAAAGCCGGAACAAAGCCTTCCGAAGCGTACTTGTAGAGTGTGTCCGGCGAAATTCCGAGATAGTCAGAAGCCTGGCGGATGTCCATGACCTCGCGAACCTCAGGAACCAATAGATTGGAGCGGGCGGCTATACGCATATCTGCCTCCAGAGGTCAGAAAGGTACAAGAGCGATCCGGCAAATGTGCCGGTAGTGTTGTATATAACGCGGATTCACCCATCGTTTCAAGGGTTTTCAGGGATTTTTGTGAAATTCACCGGTATTTGGCAGCGAGGGTGGACCGCTATTTCGAGTTACCGGAAGGGTCGAGCCCCTCCTGTTGCGGAGCATTCCAATGCGGACCCAAGGACTTGGGTTGTTAGAGCAGATGGTGCGATTTGCACGAATTCTGCCGGGGCTTACATCGCTTTACGCCACCAACTGGTCAGTTCCCTGCTCTGGAAATGAGTCTTCTCTCCTCTGGAAAGGTAGAAATCCAGAATCTCGTCTTTTTTAAATGTCGAGCAATCAGGCCAGGATGAATCCTTTTCAAGGTGGGTCTGCACCTGGTGCGTGTCGACAAACGTGATCTCAGTCGGAGTGCACTCGATAACCCTCTGGGCCTTAAGCGAAAACGTAGTTCCTGGAGGTGGGTCGGGCGGAATCTGGTTTGCGATCTCCGTCAATAGGATGACGAGAACCACAAGGGCCACAATGATGGCGATCTTCTTCATTTTTTATTGCCGGCCAAAGGTCTGGACTTTGCTTGGCACCACTCTAAAGCCCCTCTGCCTTCGACACAAGTGCTGAACGTAAAAGCGCCGCCCGGCACTTCTGTTACGGATGGCGCTTTCGAGTCAATCGAAAAGCCTAATCAGCGATCAGTTCTGATCGTCGCGGCGATGCAGGGTAGGCCGGTCGTCTGCGGTCGAGTTGTTGTCATTGGTTTGGCTGGATGGATTGTTTGGGTCATCAGCACCAGTACTGGCCCTGCGAAGCGATGGCTTGGCCGTGCCCTTCGTATCCGTCAGGCGGCGCTTGTTCTCAATCCTGGCCAGGCGGGCTTTAACATCGTCGAACTCCGAGGTTGTGACCATGTACTCGTCGCGCGCCGGCAGGATGCGTGCAATTTCTTCCTGTGAATGCAGGATGCGGTCTGGCGTCTGCGGATGGTCGGCGAAGACCTTGGCGACGGCTCCTGGTTTGCGTTTTTCAAGTGCCTGGATTTTTTCAAAGAACGTAATGAAGGCCTGCGGATCGTATCCAGCGCGGTACATATATTGCACACCCAGGTAGTCCGCCTGCGATTCAAATTCGCGAGAGAAGCGCATGAACGTGATTGGAATACCGATGGAGGCGGCTTCGTAAATTCCGTAACCGGTCCAGCCGCCAATAAAGATGAGCGGGATCGTACCGAGCTGCGCATAGTTCATGCGGGTCATCTGGCGCACGGCGTGATGTGCGCAAACGTGAGCGGTTTCGTGCGCCATTACGCCGGCAAGTTCAGCTTCCTCGTCCGCGTTCAGGATGAGGCCTGAATTGACGTAGAAGAACCCGCCTGGTAATGCGAACGCGTTGATCTCGTCGGAATCAAGAACCTTGATGGTGAATGGGACTTTGCAGTCAGAGTTTTTAACGATGTTCTGGCCGACACGGTTGACGTATTCGGTGATGGTCGGATCAGTGATGAACTTGGAACTCTTTTCAATTTCGTCGGCATACGACTTGCCCATCTTGATCTCGGTATCGGTCGAATACCAGTTACCCAGCCCGCGACCACCGATGTCGCGATTGCCTACGGCGCTGACGTCTTCAACGCTGCCGGGCTTAACCTTCTGCAGATCACCGCCGACGGCGACTACTTTGTCAGGGTCCACCTTGGGGTTGGCATCGCCCGCCACAGGAGTGGTTCCCGGCTCGGTCTGATCCTTATCTGTGTCCTTATCCTTGCTTTTGTCCCTGCCCTTTTTGCCTTTGGCTTCGGATGCCTGCTGCTTTTTGTCGGCCGACGCGGCAGGTGGGGGCGGTGTCGCATCGCCTGCTACCGGAGCGGTACCGGGAGCGGGCTGAGCCGTTTGGGAAGAATCGGCCGGTGCGGTGGTTGAACTGGTGGACTGGGCGCCCACGGTTGCCGCAACGGCTAATACCATTGCCCCGAGCAATAATGTGCGCGTGCCCTTGAATTCCTGTGTCATGACCTTACCTCCGCCGCGACGACCGCTAGGACCATCTTTCCATAGTTCTACGCTCATTAGACGCCCCTACCAACCGCTTTGGTAACAATTGCCACCAAGAATAATTTGGAGTAACCGGAGTATGCCGGTTTCCAACTTTATTCAGCATAGGAACTTGGTAGCCGCATCCTCCTGAATTACATTGGAGAACACACAAGTTTGGGGGAAGAGTCTTGCGCCGAACCGTCATGAATATGGCACTGGCTGCTGCGGGGATTGCCGTACTGCTGTCCGGCCAGTTTTCGCAAGCACAGGCAGCACATGCGCCTGCGGCGGCGAAGGTAGCGCACAGCCACCCCGGACCGACAATTGCGAAGGCTCCGGCGGCCCCTCCAGCGACATTTGACGCGACAACGCTGGGTTCCCCGATCCGGCTGGATCAAGACTGGCGAGTAGGCATTTCATCCGACCCCAAGGCGGCTCAACCGGATTTTGACGATTCCACCTGGGCAGTTAGAGATGCGCTGGGGACGATGAGCGACGTGCCGGACGAGGATCCTAAGAACGGAAAGTCGGCGGTACAGCGTGAACAAGGTTCAAACCCCGATTTTGGGCGCGACCGGCGTTTCGCCTGGTTTCGATTGCATATAAAGCTGGCTCCGCGGCACGGACCAGTGGCACTGCTGGTACAGTTGCCCGTGGCGGAAAACACTTCGCTTTGGTCCAGCGGGCCCGGAATCGATGTATTTGCGAACGGAAAGCTTGTGCATCCTGAAGGGCCGCACGGCGACGCGCCACAGCACTACCAACAAATTTCACGCATATACGAACTGAGTCTTTCACCAGATGAAACGTCCCTCACCCTGGTCATCCGCACCATCTACATTCCCTTTGGGCTGAGTGCCTATACCGGCTTCTTTGTCAATCGAACGCTTTACCTGGGCAATCGCGAAGATTTGAATCGCGCATTGGAAATCTGGCTGGACAAGGGATTGTTTGACCGATTACCGCGTTTGATCGATTCCGTTCTGCTGCTGATTTTGGCAATGTTTCTGTTCGCACTTTTCTATGCCCAACGCAGCCACATGGAGTACTTCTGGCTCGCGCTTCATGAACTTATTCAAGTACCGATCGCCTGGGTTGAACTGGCGGGCAATCACGCCCAAATCGACAGCCTTTGGTATGCGGGCGTGGTACTTGAGCTGGTGCTCATCTCGTCGTACCTGTATTTCGAGTTTCTGATTGCCTTCGTAGGACTGCGGCCGAAGAAGTGGTTCGTCAAACTGCACATCAAGCTGTTGCGCTACTCGGCGCCGATATTGGCTGCGGTTGGCCCAAGTTTATTACTGGTGGGTCATACCCGCACTGCCGGATTTGTACTGATTGCCGCGCTCGCGGTCAGCACTTTCTGGATCATCGGATGGCTGGTGTTCGTCCTGGTAACGCTTATTGTCGCGACCGCCCGCCGCAATTTCGAAGCGGGCCTGTTGTTGATCCCGCTGGCCCTGACCGCCATTGGAATTCTTGAACCGTTTCTCACTTCGATCATGAGCGATTGGAGTGGGCACACGTACTTGTCCCCATTGACCATCCAGGCGGGAGCGATTCCGATCCATTTTGCTTCGATTGCCGATTTCACCGGCATCCTTGTCATCGTGCTGATCATCTTCGTTCGCTTCCTGAGAATTCAACGCGACCAGGAACGGGCGAGCAGCGAACTTGAAGCTGCGCGCAGCGTACAGGAGCTGATGATTCCGCAGGAAAAACTCGCAACACCGGGCTTTGAAGTCGATTCGGTGTACAACCCGGCGACAGAGGTTGGCGGAGATTTCTTCCACCTGCAAACAATCGGGAACGGCGGATTACTGGTGGTAATAGGCGACGTAGCTGGCAAAGGCCTGAAGGCGGCAATGAATGTATCCATGCTGATGGGCGCGCTGCGCAAGACCACCGAACTAAGCCCGGCGAAGATACTCGAGTCGCTGAATCGCGTGCTAGCTGGAAGTGACAGCTTCACGACGTGCCAGGCTGCGCTGTTTGGACCTGACGGCGAGCTGACCATTGCAAACGCCGGCCACATTCCACCTTATCTGAACAGTCAGGAAGTCGAGCTTCCGGGCGGTTTGCCGATTGGAGTGCTGTCCGAGAATTCTTATGCTGAGGTGCATCTATATCTACACCCGGGCGACAGGCTTTTGCTTGTTTCAGATGGCGTTGTTGAGGCCCGCAAGCCTTCTGGCGAATTGTTCGGATTCGATCGCGTCCATAACCTGAGCAACCAGACAGCCTTTTATGTGGCAGAAGCGGCTAGGGAGTTTGGACAGGAAGACGACATTACTGTGCTCACGGTCCGCCGCCTGGCCCTCGTAAAGGCTGCTTGATTGCTTGACGCACTGCTGCAACTTTGATTTACTGCAGGTAGACATGTACATCCACTCCAATTCCGTTCTTCGAATTAAAAGCGCCAATGCGGGAACTGGAGCCTGACCAAAGAAATTATCTGCATTTCGAGCAACACACAGGCCACCACCCGCAAGCGCGGCTGGTGGCTTTTTAGTCTCGACCGGAGCCTGCGCCACCTGCCGCTACCTGCGAATTGAATCAAGGAGAATACCCGTTGGAAAACGTTACGCTAGCCAGCATCCAGGCAGCTCGTACCCGTATTGGCGATTCCGTCCTTTACTCGCCGTGTCACTTATCGCACTATTTGTCAGAGTTGACCGGCCTGCCGTTGCATTTGAAATTCGAAAATCTGCAGCGAACCGGGTCGTTCAAGGAGCGCGGCGCACTCAATAAACTCCTCACTTTGAATGAGGAGGAACGCGGTCGCGGCGTGATTGCAGCCAGCGCAGGCAATCATGCGCAGGGTGTCGCATTCCACGCGGCAGCGCTTGGCATTCGCGCGCAAATTGTGATGCCGTTGACAACGCCGCTGGTCAAAGTTGCGGCAACTCGCGCGTTTGGTGCGGAGGTAATTTTGCATGGTGCAAGCTATGACGAGGCTTACGAAGAAGCGACGCGTCGCTGCCAGATGGAGGGAAGCGCGTTCATCCATCCATTCGATGATCCCGAAGTGATCTCTGGCCAGGGCACCATTGGGCTTGAGTTGCTTGAGCAAGTGCCGGATCTCGAAGCTGTGGTTGTGCCCATCGGCGGCGGAGGACTGATCAGCGGCATCGGCTGCGCGCTCAAGGAGCAAAATCCTAAAATCCGCGTGGTGGGAGTTGAGCCCGAGAAGTTGCCGTCTATGCTGCGAGCGCGCGAAGCCGGTGCTCCGGTCACGATTGCGCAGGAAGCCACAATCGCCGACGGCATCGCAGTTCGTCGCGCGGGAGACATCACGCTGCCGCTAGTGGACAAATACGTAGATGAAATCGTGACGGTGGATGACGAGGAGATTGCGAGCGCAATTCTTATGCTGCTGGAACAGGAGAAGACGCTGGCTGAAGGAGCGGGCGCCGCGGCACTGGCTGCCATTGTTCAGTCTAAGACGAATCTCCACCATCGCCGCACCGTGGCGCTGGTGTGCGGCGGGAACATTGATGTCACGCTCCTGGCGAAGATTATCGAACGCGGTTTAGTGAAGGATGGGCGCTTGCTTCGCATTCGCGTCTACTTGCAGGATCGCCCCGGAGCGCTGCACCAGCTGACGGAGATTCTTGCACGCGAACGCGCCAACATTGTTGAAACCCTGCACAATCGCGCCTATTACGGTGTAAGCCTGGGTGAGACGGTTATCGATGTAACTCTTGAAACACGCGGAGCGTCGCATATTACTGCGATCAGCCAAGCTTTGCGCGAGGCCGGTTTTCATTTTGAGCGAATTCAATAAAGAATTAAAAAGTTGAGGGCGTGCCGCGCTGTGTTCGACAGTGCTTGCACGCCCTCGTTGTTTCAGAACCGCTATTCCGGCAGTGACGCCGAACCTGTGATGTTCAGATCCTGCGTAATGCCGTTTGCATCCTTAGTTCCTGGTTGGTTGCCACCCACGTAGATTTGGTATGCACCCGCCCGCACAGCACGAATACCCTTGCTGTCAACTTCGCTGACGTCTCGCGGATCAAGACTAAAGTGCACAACAGTGCTGGCCTTCGGAGCAAGGTGCACGCGCTTAAAGCCGGCAAGATTGCGCAGCGGGTAGTTGCCCTGTTGCGGCGGAATCAGGTATAGTTCGGCAATTTCATCTCCGGCCAGACTGCCCGTATTGGTTATGGTCACGTCGGCGGTAAGCGGTTTACCTGCTTCAAGTGAAGATGCTGAGAGCTTCAAACCTGAATACTTGAATTTGGTGTAGCTCAAGCCATAACCAAATGGATAGAGCGGCTCACCTTTGAAATAGCGATAGGTGCGCCCCTTCATGCTGTAGTCCTCAAACGGAGGAAGTTGACTGTCAGAAGCGTAGAACGTAATGGGAAGCCGGCCCGATGGATTAGCAACGCCGTTAAGAATGTCGGCGATTGCCTGGCCGCCAAACTCTCCCGGATACCATGCTTCAATCAACGCGTTGGCATGCTCGTTCGCCCAGTTCATCGCAATGGCGCTGCCGCTCATCAAGACAACTACGACGGGTTTGCCTGTTGCCGCCACCGCCTCAAGTAACTTCTGCTGAGTCTTGGGCAGATCAATGTTGGTGCGATCGCCGCCGCTAAATCCTTCAACGTGGACGGGCATTTCTTCGCCTTCGAGATCGGGCGATATCCCGACGAATGCCAGTACGAGATCGGAATTTTTTGCAGCCTCAACTGCCTGTTGCCGCATTGCATCCGCCGGAGCAGCCCACTGCAGCGTGACTCCGGCGCCATTGAATTTGTTCACGTGGGAGTATTCAAAGCGAACGCTGTGTTCCGCTGTATCGGCGAATGTGTAATCGAAACCCGACGGACACTTGGCGTTCAGTTGAGCGTTGACGACCGGCGAGTTGTTGCCAATCATCTTCCCGTCAATCCACATCGAATACTGCTCTTCTCCGTTGCAGGGCCTGGTGCGATAGAGATGGACCGCAAAATGATAATTACCGGCAGCAGGAGGCGTGATAGTACCGGTCCAGCGCACACCGAAATCCTTGAAGGGCACATTCGGCACGGGGCTGGACGAATCCCAGTTGAAATCGACCTGCTTGTCGACACGGCGTAGTACTGGCGTCCCCGCAAAGGAAGATGACGCGAAATACTCGCCTTCAAGTCCCTGCTCCTTCGAGCCTTTTGCAGGATGAAGCGCCGTGCGCGGAATGACCAGCGGGAAATCGTCAACGTATCCTGATCCCTGCTGATAAGTGACGGATGCCTTGCCCGCCATGGCCGCTGTGATTCCGTCGACCGGAAGAATCGGGTTCTTTGGAATGGCGAAATAATTCCCTTCTATCGCAGCAAGCGAAGCAGCGTTAGGGCCGACCACGGCGATGCGATGATAGATGGGCTTCAGTGGCAGTATGCCATCGTTCTTAAGGAGAACGATAGACTCATGCGCGGTCTTGAGCGACAGGGCGCGATGCTCTGGCGAGAGAATCGCACTTGCCGGAATCTGCGCGTATTTGACCTCTGAAGGCGGATCGAACATGCCCAGCCGGAAGCGCGCGATGAAGAGCCGCTTGAGCGATTGATCGACTTCAGACTCTTTGATCAAGTTCTGATGAACCGCATCGACAAGTCCAGAGTAGTCAGTTCCGCAAGCCGTGTCGGTTCCCCGCTTGACGGCGATTGCGGCAGCATGTGCACGATCAGGCGAGAAGTGATGCCCCGTCGCCGAATAAAAATCAGTGATAGCCCCGCAGTCTGAAGTCACAAAGCCATCAAACTTCCAGTAGCCGCGCAAATATTTGTCGAGCAGCAGATTGCTGGCGCATCCCGGCTCGCCGTTGATGGCGTTGTAGACGCACATGATCGAGTCTGCCTTGCCTTCAGTAATGGTGGCTCGGAATGCAGGCAGATAGGTGTCTTCAAGATCGCGAGGATTGACATCAACGTTGAACTTGTGGCGCAGCGACTCGGGGCCGCTGTGGACTGCAAAATGCTTGGGCGTGGCCACAGTAAGAAAATATTTTGGATCGTTGCCTTGCAAGCCGGTAACAAATGGAACACCCATGCGGCTGGTCAGATATGGATCTTCGCCATACGTCTCCTGGCCCCTGCCCCAGCGGGGGTCACGGAAGATGTTGACGTTGGGCGACCAGATTGTGAGTCCCCAGAAGATGCGGTGAATGTCATCGCGCATGGCCTGGTTGTAGCGGGCACGTGCTTCCACTCCGACAACATCGCCGATCTGATGCTGCAGATTCGTGTCCCATGTTGCCGCCATACCGATGGCTTGCGGAAAGAGCGTCGAGTAGCCCGAGCGCGCAATCCCATGCAGACCCTCGCTCCAATAGTCGTACTCAGGAACGCCGAGCCGCGGAATTGCTGGAGCATGGTTGTTCATCTGCTCCGCTTTCTCTTCAAGGGTCATGCTGGAGACCAGCGCGTCAACGCGCTTGTCGAGTGGCTGTGTCGAGTCAAACCAGACTTGATTGGAATGTTGCTTGATGGGAGCAGTTGCCGGCTTCTTCGCAGCAGATTGGGCAATTGCAATCGGCGCCAATCCGGCTACGAGCAAAGCGGCACAGCGATGAAATATTTGCACACGCACCAGGATTCTCCTTCTTAATTTTGAACGAACGTTACGATTCGCAGGGAGGCGCGACCGGTACTCCACATACACAGACACGCAGCCATATTCCCCAGAAACGGCAGCACCATTCTATAGTGCACTGCAGACAATGTGCATCCGATGAGTTAAGGTAGCGAATCCAGAGCAGGCCCATATTGAAATGCGGCTGGAGCCAGATTCTGTTCGGCTCATCTTGACCACAAGTTTGCGAGGTTTGCTTTCTTGAAGGAGATAGCTCGCCGGCCTGCCGACGCTGAAGTAGGTAAAGCCGTGATCAAGCATTTCCTGAGGCTGGTATAGGTTGCGACCGTTTACATCGACGGGAAAGCGAAGCGTGTCGCGAAGTCGATTACGATCGAGCGATTCGAACTTCTTCCACTCGGTCATGGGCACAAAAGCATGCGCTAGTTTATGCGCTACCTTAGCAATTCGAAGTACGTCACCCGGCAGGAATGGGATCGAATCGCTGCAATGTGATCCAAATCACCGCCCGAAGTAAAAAAGGAACTAGAATGACATTGTGAGCAGAGTGAGCGCATGGCTGATGCTGGTGATTGTGGCCCTGGGAACCGGGATGCCCGCACTTGCGTGCTTTGAGCCCAGTTCAGACCACTCCTGCTGCCCTGCAGCTATGCAGGATTGCGGTTCTATGAGCATGATGGCTCGCGAATGCTGCACTGCGCGGCCCACTCAGACCCCTGTTTTGCCGGAAAGTGCCATTACCGCAGATCACGGATACACCGTGGCCCCAACGGTTGCCTCCGCTTTTGCCGAGCTCATTCCGAGCAATGCGGGAACCGTGTTCACTGCAATTGAACTGAAAGCACCACCCGGACCTTCCTCGACTCTCTCTATCCTTCGCATCTAGTTCCTCACAACTTGCAGGCGTAGTGCGTCTTAACGCAGACGCATAACTGTGTACCACTATTACCACCTTTGCGAGGGATCGATGAAATTCACTGCTTTACTGCTCTGTCTGCTGACGTTTTGCGTCCCCGCGCGCTCACTTTTGGCGCAGACAAGGACCAATGTTGATGGGCCGCCAAATCTCCCGGCACCACCCTTACCTGACCAGAACAAAGTCTCCGGGCCCGCGCTCACCCTCGCTGAAGCTGAGCAACTTGCGCTGGAACAAAACCCCGAGATTGCCGTTGCGGCTCGGCGAGTTGTCATGGCCGAAGCTGGTGTTCCTGCGGCGGGCCCGCTCGACGATCCGGAGATCATGTATCGCGGCTGGGGCGTACCGCTAAGCCAGCCACAGAGCTACAACGCTGCGCAGAATATGTTCTCGATAACCCAGGCTCTGCCCGGTCGTGGCAAGCGCGCCCTGCGCACCGACATCGCGAAATCAGACGTTACTGAAGCCAAAAATGTTCTTGATGCCGTACGCCTCCGGGTTCGCGTCGACGTTCGCAAAGCCTTCTACGACCTGCTTGGTGCACAGGACGAGTTGCGCATTCATGACGAGCACGAAGCTATTGCCAGACAGGCGATTGGCGCCGCGCGCATTCGGTACACCGTGGGCAAAGTGCCGCAGCAGGATTTGCTCAAAGCTCAGCTTGAACTGACGCGCCTGGGCGAGCACATGATTCGTTTCGAGCGAGACGCTGAGATGGCGCGGGTCCGGTTGAACACGCTAATCGGGCGAGACCCCGGCAGCCCAATCGAAGTGCTCGGAGACTATATCGGTCCGGTGGAGTTGCCTTCGGAGCAAGCGCTGGAACAACAGGCCCTTGAAGCACGTCCGGACCTTCGCCAGGCCGAAGCAGCGGCAACCAAAAGTCGTCAACAACAACTGCTGGCGAAGAAAGCGTACACACCGGATTTCACGGTGTCGGCGGGCTACATGCTGATGCCCTCCGGCAGCGCAACGCGCAACAACTATATGGTGGAAGGCTCGATGACACTTCCCTGGCTCGATCGTCGCAAGCACGATTCGGAAATTGCCAGCGCGTCAGCGGTGGTTACCGAACAAGACGCGGAACTGGCGGCGATGCGAGCCAAGGCATTTGGCGAAATCAAGCAAGCACTTGCCGAAACTGCGGCCGCGCAAAAGTTCGCTTCTCTGTATCAGGATTCACTGGCTCCGCAAGCCGAGGCGACACTGCACGCCGCTGTGGTTGCATACGAAAACAATCAGACCGACTTTCTTAATTTACTCGACAGTCAGATGGCCGTGATCGATATCGAGTTGGCCCGCCTGCAGGCGCAGGCCGACTTCAACAAAAGTCTGGCCGACCTTGAGTTGGCAACCGGCGCGACGGTCGATCTGGTTCAAGCGAAGACGACACCGTCCGCGCAAGAGGAAAAGCAATGAACAACACTTACCGAAATGCGTTTCTTGCGACTCTTCTTCTTTGCGTGGTGTTTGGCGGAGCGCTCGCGTATGAACTAATGCATCGTGGTCGCCCTCACACTGCCGAGGATCAATCAAGTCCCATAGTGGCGCAGGGGCCGGCTGCAGGTACTTCGATACCGCAAGCTGTCGGTGCGAAGAACGGCACCGAGCCAACGCTTGCGCCTGTTCAGCTTTCGCCGCAGCGGCTTCAGCAGATAGGTGTAACCACTGCGATTGTTCAGTTCAAGAATGTCACTGATCAGTTGCAGGTTCCCGGCAATGTGGAGATGGATGAGCAACGCCTGTCCTATGTGCAGACGCGATTCCCCGGCTGGATCCAGACTGTGTTCGCCAATGCGAATTGGCAGTACGTGCGCAAAGGCCAGCGGCTCTTTACGATCTATAGCCCGGAACTGGTGAGTACCGAACAAGAGTATCTGCTTGCGAAGCAGAACGAAAAGTCTCTCACTCCTCAAATGCACGGCATGGCCGCGCAGGAAGGCGGATGGTTGCTGCAGGCAGCTGAGGAGCGGCTTCGGCAGTTCAATATGCCGGCTTCTGAAATCAGCGACCTTGTACAAAGCGGCAAAGTGCAGCGTGAAATCTCAGTTGAGTCGCCGGCATCGGGCTACATCATCGAACGAAACGCACTGCCAAATGCCTACGTCCAGCCCGATACGAAGCTCTATACCATCGCCGATCTTTCTACGGTCTGGGTATATGCGAATGTGTTTCAAACCGACGTGGGGCGTTTGAAACCGGGTGATTCGGCGCAGGTGACGGTCGATTCCTATCCAGGGCGTATCTTTCAAGGCCGCATCGACCAGATTCTTCCGGTTGTAGATCCAACGACACGCACCGTACGCGTCCGGCTTATTCTCGGCAATCCCGGCGCTGTACTCAAGCCGGGAATGTACGTCACCGCGAATATCGCAATTCCGCTCGGAAGGCAACTTGTGATTCCAGTCTCTGGCGTTCTACAGGGAGGAACGCGGCAAATCGCCTTTATCGATCGTGGCGGAGGCAGCCTTGAGCCGCGCGAAATTGAAACGGGACAGCAGTTCGAAGATTCCGTTATCGTGCTGAAAGGGCTGAAGGCCGGAGAGAAGATTGTCAGTTCGGCCAATTTCCTTGTGGACTCTGAGTCACAGCTTCAATCTGCGCTGGGAAGCTTTTCTCCTGCACCGCAACAAGGCGCTGCCAAACAAGGATCGTCCGTTCCACAATCGGCTCAGATTGCCTTCAACACTTCGCCCTCGCCTCCGCGCAAGGGCGCAAACACGGTTGAGGTCAAGCTCATGGGCGTAGATGGAAAGCCGCTGAACGGAGCACAACTGACGGTGACATTCTTTATGCCCGCTATGCCGGCCATGGGAATGGGCGCGATGCGCGTGAATGCAACTCTCGCCGATAAAGGCCAAGGCGTTTACTCCGGACCTGTGGAACTCGGTTCCGGGGGAACGTGGCAAGTAAACATCACCGCATCCCGCAACGGCCAGATGATCGCAACCAAACAGTTGAACGTAAGCGCCGCGGGGGGAATGTAATGCTTGCCAGAATCATCGATTGGTGCTCCCGCAATCCCTTCGTTGTATTCACCGGGGCCATTCTGCTAGCCGTTGCAGGCGCGTGGTCAATGCAGAGAGTTCCTTTGGATGCACTGCCCGACATCAGCGACGTTCAAGTAATTATTCATACGCCGTGGTCCGGGGAGCCACCAAACGTTATTGAAGATCAGGTGACCTATCCGATTGTATCGGCGCTGCTTTCTGCGCCGCACGTGAAGGGCGTTCGCGCCCAGACGATGTTTGGCGACTCGTACGTCTTCGTCGTATTCGAGGATGGCACCGATCTCTATTGGGCCAGGTCTCGGGTGACGGAATATTTACAGCAGATCGCAGGTAAACTGCCGGCAGACGCCCATCCAGCGATTGGTCCCGACGCAACCGGCGCTGGATGGGTTTATGAGTACGCCATTCTTGATCCCAGTCACAAGAAGAGCCTCGCAGATCTTCGCGCGCTGCAGGACTGGTATCTGCGCTATCAGCTTCAGACCGTTCCCGGTGTGGCTGAAGTGGCAAGCATCGGCGGATTTGTGCGGCAATACCAGGTTAATCTCGACCCTAAAAGGCTGTTCGCCTATGGAATCCCCGCCTCCACAGTGATCGAGCGAGTCCGCGAAAGCACGAACGAGGTTGGTGGCGACGTGCTCAATATGAGCGGCGCCGAATACATGATTCGCGGTCTCGGATATCTGAAGTCGCTTTCTGATTTGGAAAACGTACCGGTAGCGACAAAGAACGGTACGCCAGTTTTGATTCGCGACCTCGGCACTGTCTCCTTTGGCCCCGATGTGCGACGCGGAGCTGCGGAGTGGCAAGGTGATGGAGAAACCGTAGGCGGCATCGTCGTGATGCGCTATGGCAGCAACGCTCTCAATGTGATCGATGCGGTGAAGGCAAAGCTACACGAGATTGCCCCATCACTTCCGCCGGGCGTTCAAATCGTAACTGGCTATGATCGCTCGTGGCTCATCAACGAATCCATCCACACGCTCAAACGCGATCTGATTATTGAAGCAATCATCGTCAGCTTCGTCAGTATCGCTTTCCTCTTTCACTTCCGCTCGGCGCTTGTCCCAATTCTTACGCTGCCGATCGCGGTGCTGGCGGCGTTCATCCCGATGTACTATTTGAACGTTAGCTCCAATATCATGTCGCTCGGCGGCCTTGCACTGGCGATTGGCGTGCTTGTCGACGCCGCAATTGTGATGGTAGAGAATGGCTATCGGCATCTCGCGGAGAGAGAAGTAACCACCGAACCTGAGCGCCGCAGAATTCTCGTGGGCGCAGCTCAACAGGTTGGTCCCGCGCTCTTCTATTCCCTGCTCATCATTGTGGTTTCGTTTTTACCGGTCTTCTTGTTGGAAGCACAGGAGGGGCGCATGTTTCGGCCGCTCGCCTGGACAAAGACGCTGGTCCTCGTATTTTCCTCACTGCTTTCAATCACGTTGGTGCCTGCACTTATGCCTCTTTGTCTTCGCGGCAAGCTAAAGCCGGAATCACAAAATCCACTGGCGCGGATGACACAGGCTCTCTACACACCGATTCTGCGCTGGTGTCTGCGGCACTGGAAGCTGGTCATTGTTCTGAACCTGGCCTTCCTCGCCGCGACCATCCCGCTCTACTTCCGAATCGGCAGCCAGTTCATGCCCGCACTGTACGAGGGCTCGGCGCTCTACATGCCCAGTGCGCTCCCCGGCATTTCTATGCCGCAAGCGGTATCGCTGATGCAGGAACAGGACCGAATTATTCGCAGTTTCCCCGAGGTCGCAACAGTATTCGGCACTGTTGGCCGATCAGATAGCGCGACAGACAATGCGCCGCTCGATATGTACGACACCACCATCATGCTGAAGCGGCGCAATCAATGGCGGCCCGGCATGACTTACGAAAAACTTATTGCGGCGATGGACGAGAAGCTGCAAATCCCTGGCCTGACCAACACCTGGACCATGCCGGTCGAAAACCGGCTCGACATGGAGTTGACCGGCATTAAGACTCCAATCGGGATAAAAATTCAGGGGCCGGACCTTGAGACAATTCAGCAAATCGGCGCCCAGATGCAGAATGTGTTTTCCTCAATGCCTGAGACGGCATCGGTGTTCGCGGAGCGGGTATCGCAGGGATTCTATCTGAACGTGGAAGTAAACCGTCCGGTAGCAGCGCGATACGGCCTGTCAGTTTCCGATGTGCAACGCGCAATCAATTCCGAAATTGGAGGAGCTGACATTGCACAAAATATCGAAGGGCGCCAGCGTTTTCCCATTGCAGTGCGATATCAACGCGACTTTCGAGACAACCCGTCCGCAATCTCGCAGGTACTGATCCCCACGGCCTCAGGCGAACAGATTCCGATTGGCGAAGTGGCTCGTGTGTTCTTTTCCAGAGGCCCCGCGATGATTCGCGATGAGGACGGAGCGCTCACCGGATATGTTTACCTGACCTTGAAGTCCGCGAACTACGGCGATTTCGTGAACCGCGCCAACCAGTTGCTGGAAAAAGAATTAAAAGTTCCCGCCGGCTACAGCTGGCACTGGGCCGGCGAATATGAGTTTCAACTGCGCGCCCGGAAAAGGCTCACAGTCATTCTGCCGGTAGTATTCTTCATCATCTTTCTGCTTTTATATCTCGTCTTCAAGTCGGTGGCAGAAGCAGCCGTGCTGATTTTTCCAACGCTCTATGCCATGTCCGGCGGGCTGCTGTTGCAGTGGATGCTCGGCTATAACTTCAGCGTTGCGGTTTGGGTGGGCTACATCGCACTGTTTGGCATCGCGGTCGAGACGGGAGTCGTGATGGTGGTCTATCTGCACGAGGCGCTCGAACATCGGCTTTCGCGTGGCACTCCGCTTACTGCCAAAGACGTTGAGGAAGCCGCCATCGACGGCGCCGTTCAACGTTTGCGCCCCAAGCTGATGACCGTCTCGGCGGTAATCCTGAGCCTCGCTCCAATTCTCTGGGAGACGGGAATCGGCTCCGATGTCATGAAGCCAATTGCCGCGCCGATTGTGGGCGGCATGGTTACTTCAACCATTCATGTGTTGATCCTGGTACCGGTGTTTTTCCTGCTGTTGAAGCGCCGGCAGTTAAAGCAAGGTCAACTCAGTCAAGATCAAAAGAGCCCGAGCACACCAGTTTCCGTCTAGGAGCGAAGCTTGGAACCAATGGAGGCCCATCTGCCAAAATGGAATACGGGCACGGGTGGGCGCGCGTTGGAAAAAGTCCGGACAAATCGAATGTGGAGGCGAGTCTACGGCCATCACGTTCCGCTGTCGTTGCTCGCGACGGCGAGCGCCGCGATACTCTACGTTACGCGCCCTTACAAAGACGTTATTACCAGAGTTAGTTTTGCGACGGCATATCCAGCGCTCGTCCTGCTCGCCGTCACCCTTCTGATTGGGCCTTGGAACACGCTGCGCAGACGGTGGACGCCTGTATCAATCGATCTGCGACGGGACATCGGCATCTGGGCCGGAATTCTGGGGTTGATTCATGCAGTTGTCGGCCAGTGCGTCCATCTGCGCGGACGACCGTGGCTCTACTACATTTATGAACATCGAAAAAACGGCCCGACGGGAGTGCGCCATGACCTTTTCGGCTTTAATAATTTCACAGGACTGGGCGCCACTTTCGTATTAATCGTATTGTTTGCGACTTCAAACGACTGGTTCCTGCGACGTCTGGGAACACGCCAGTGGAAGCAGGTGCAGCGGTGGAACTACGCCTGTTTCGCCTTGACAGCGGCACACGCGCTTGGCTACCAGACAATGGAACGCCAGGCCGCGCCATTTGTCGTGACCGCACTGATTTGCACCTTTGTGACAGTGATTCTCCAGGTAACTGGGTTTACGCTGAGCCGTTCCAAATTCCGCATCCAAAATTAAAGAAGCCGTAGCCACACGACCGCGGCTTCTTTTGATTGCCGAGTTGTGGCTTACTGGACCTTTAGCGTCACGGTTGAAGTACGGCTAGTTGAACCTGCCGTTGCCTTGATTGCAACCTGCGATGTTCCGGCAGGCGTTGTTGGTCCGCTTGAGCACCCAACTGCGATGCCGAGCGTAACCAGGGCAATCCCGCACAGGATGAACACGCGGAACATCCCGCTATTGGCCATTGAACGCCGGCGACGAAACACCATGAAAGATGCAAATGGAAGCAGAAAAGCATAGGCAATGCCCGCCAAATGCCCTCTAGTGTCTTCAAGGAACGCATTATTTTTCGTGGTCAGAATTGTTACGCTGTACAAGCTTGGAGTTGTGCCGGTTGAACTGACTTGAACCGGCGCAAATACGCAAGTAGCCCCGGCAGGCAGACCAGAACAGTCCATTGTCACGTTGCCGGTGAAGCCATAGATTGGCTCCACGCTCAACGTCGTCTGTACTGAGGAACCGCTCGCGACCGTAAGAGAGGGTGATGCCGTGGTCAGTGCAAAGGTTGGTGTACCAGTGGTGGTGTCATTTGTGATGGCGCCAAAGAGTCCATGTGATTCATTCGTGAGCCCGGCGGTAAAGTAAACGGTGTTCGTGTCTCCACCACTCACTGCCGTTGTGTTGCCAACCGCCGTGCCACCCGGTAGCAATTCCCAAAGGGTACTGTAGGTAAGCGGCTGGGCGGTACCATCCATAAGCTGGCCGCGATACGTAAAACCGGACGGATCATACGCGTTAATGATTCCGTTACCGAAGTTGCCAATCAAGATTGATCCACCCAGGATGCCGAAGTTCGCCGGAGCAATGGCAACTCCCCAGGGTGAATCGAGGTTGCCGCCAGCCGCGACGCGCGCAATGAAATTGCCGTTCGTATCAAAGACGCTAACCACTCCATTTCCAAGCGCATCTACGGTGTGATATGGCGCGGTGCTGGACTGTAGCGCATAGGCGACGTATACCTTGCCATTCAGAACGTGCACAGAGAAGGGCGCATAGCCAGCCGGCAGGGTGGGATCAGTAAACGAACCTGCAAGCTGTGTCTTGGCGAAAGTGCCGTCGTAAACCTCGATCGATTTGCCCGCTCCGAAATTTGCAGCCAATATGTAACTCGCCGTGCCGGTATTAATAATCGCGAGGCCAGTATATTCTGCTCCGGCCGCGCTGTTGTTGATGGCAATCTGAGCAACGGCATTCGCCGTACCAAGCTTGCTGTTCCAACCGGAAATTGTTCCATCGAGGCTGGAGAACAGAAAATTGGCCTTGGTTCCGTTAGGAAGAATCATTCCCGTAGCGCCGCCAGTGGTTACGGAACCCGAGGGCAGACCTGGAGCGGTAGTTGAACCTGAAGCAGGAGGAATGATTATTTTAAAGTTGATTGTTCCTGGATTGGGCGTAGACGGCATGACATAGCTGTAGCCTGTCCCCTGCGCGTTGATCCACCAAGTTCCGCTGGCAGAAATTGCCCAGGGATTGATGAAGTTTGGGTCAGTAAAATTTGCGGTGACTGAGCCATCGGAAAGAAGGTTCGTCACCTTGTAAGCGCCGGCACTTTGAGCTCCGGCAGTGGTAGGTAATAGGGCCAGAGTCAGAGCGAATGCTGCGGCGATTTTGCCGGCAAACGCTCGAGCAGGTCCTGAAGACACGACACATCCATTGGCCTTCCTTTTGAAAGGGGCTGACATCAGCATTGGACCTCACTTGATTTTTCTCCGCGGAAGCTGCGGCAGCATGATTGCCGAACTCAGGGAATGTCCGGTCAATCAGCACGTTAGTGGGTTCACATGCTGCTGTTGTCACCGTCGTGTCAAATGATTGTCTTTAGCCGGATAGAATTGCTGGATTTTCGGGAAATTGTCATGAACTCCAGGCAAGTTGTAAATGGTTCGGATACTGCCAGAAGAAATACCCGTAGCAAATGAAAGTGTGCACCTCTCGGCGCCCATTAAGAAGTAGATTGTCACTTCCATAAACCGCAATCTCAGGTTTATGGCGGGGACGACGGGGCACGAACCCGCGACCTCTGCCCTCTAAACCTCTGCCCATTCGTCGAGAATCAGGTGGCTCAAATGCCGGCCAGAGCCTTGCCGCTCAGGAAGCGTGCTGCAATTCCTTGCCCTTAGTCTCGATTGCACCGAGCAGGTTTTGCCACGATTCATCGAAGGACTTGGCACCCTGCGATTGCAGGTCGAAAGCCAGCCGTTCGAGATCAATCCCCGCCTTTCGAAAGTTGTCCAGAACAGTTTCGCAGTCTCCTCCATCGCGCGGAAGAGTTCCGGCTAGTTTGCCGTGATCAGCAAAGGCCTGAAGAGTCTTCTCAGGTATGGTGTCGATCGTGTTTGGCGCGGCCAGAGCAGCAATGTAGAGAACGTCAGAAGCCTTTGGGTCCTTGGTACCGGTACTGGCAAACAAGAGTCTCTGGGGGCGTGCGCCAAAGTTGGCCAAACGCTGCCAGCGGTCGGAGGCCAGGACATCGCGGTAGGCCTTATATGTCTGCTGACCAATGGCGATGCCGAGCTTGTCTCGTAGCTGGTCGGGGACCTTGTCCATCGTCGCACCATCCCATCGGCTCAAGAAGATCGAGGCTACCGAACGAACATCGGGGCTGAGGCCCGCTGCAATGCGCCGTTCGAGCCCACGCATGTACGCATCCGCCGACGCCTGATAGTGCTTGCAAGAGAAGAGAAGAGTTACGTTGATAGCCACACCACCTGCAATTGCCTCTTCGATTGCAGGATTTCCTTCCTTCGTCCCCGGAATCTTGATGAAAAGGTTCGGACGATTCGCCTTCTTGTGCAGCGAAGACGCTGCCGCCACCGAACCCTTGGTGTCATAAGCGAGAAGAGGCGACACCTCAAGCGAAACGAAGCCATCATTGCCTGCTGTACGTTTGTGAACTGGGCCGAAAAGGTCGGCGGCGCGAGTCAGATCCTGCAAGGCCAGCTCAAAGAAGACCTCCTCTCCTGAAAGGCCGGATGACAGCAGGCGCCCAATATCCGCGTCATAGGATTTGCTCTTTGATATGGCGTGCTCAAAGATGGTTGGGTTCGATGTAAGTCCTGTGACTGAAAACTCCTCGATATAGCGCTTGAGCGTTCCGTTGTCCAGTAAGTCACGCGTAATGTTATCGAGCCACAAACTCTGCCCTAAATTGTGAAGTTCTTGGGTTGGCTTCATTGCTCCTCCTGCTCACCCTTATTGTCGCCCCGCCCTAACGATTCTGCGCCACTATCGCTTCATCACCGACAAGTCCTTGTTTAACTGATTCCTTGCTAACCTTAGAAGCCAAGCGTACTTAGTACGTGCTTGATGGCTTCAGCGCTCGAACGCAGGCCAGCTTCTTCAGAAGCATTCATGGGCACTGGCAGCAAACCCTCCACGCCCCGGAGACCCACAATCGACGGTACAGAGAGGCACACGTTGCTAATGCCTCGATAGTCAGTTAGCAGGGAGCTCACTGGCAGCACGCGTCCCTCGTTCCATAGGATCGCTTCCAGAATCGCAGCCACCGCCAAGCCTACCGCGTAGTTCGTTGCACCCTTGCCTTGAATGATTTTATAAGCCGCCGTCCGCACGCTCTCGAAGATCTCTTGCTCCTCCTGCGTACTTAGCACTCCGTGGCCGGGCATGTGCCAGCCCTGCACGGGGACATTACCGATGCTCGCACTCGACCACAGCGGAATCTCGCTGTCGCCGTGTTCGCCAGCGATGTAGGCGTGAACGTTCTGCACCGCAACTGCGCAACGTTGAGCAATCAGGAACCGGAACCGAGAGCTATCCAGTACCGTGCCGCTTCCCAGAACCTGTCGACTTTCCAGTCCGCTGAGTTTTAGAGCTACGTAAGTGAGCACGTCCACAGGGTTGGTTACCATCAGCAACGTCGCATGCGGCGCGACGCGCAGTAGGTCAGGAATCAGCTTGCGACAGATCACGGTATTTGTCTCGGCCAGTTCAACGCGTGTCTGCCCCGGCTTCTGCTTTGCGCCTGCGGTCACCACGATTACGTCTGATCGCTCCAGCACGTTCAAGTCATCCGACCCGTCTACTTTCGCCATAGGCACAAACATCAGACCGTGGTTCAGGTCCAGTACCTCGGCCTCCACTTTTGTTTTTGCTACGTCAAACAGGCTGATGTGTTTGCCCACTCCTCGCACCATGCAAGCGTAGGCGATCGTCGCCCCTACGCTGCCGGCACCCACTATCCCAATTTTTCCCGGCAGCTTGCTCATCGGTTTCCGACCTCTATTTGAAATCTAACCTGACCTTAGCGGAGAACAGGTGACCCAAGTCACTTCATGCTATTTGTTCGCAAAGAATATCAGGATCAAGCCAACCTGACGCCACACTGATTGCACGATCCCGATGAAATCCAGGGATTCTCCATCCCGGTCTCAAACAGGGTAGTGATGAGTCTCCGCGGGTCTCCCAAATCGCTCCATCCGATATCGCCGAGGCTGGCGACAGAGAGCCCTTCCCTATTCGCCGACAATACCAATTTCGAAAAATCGGCGCTGGGAAGCTTCTCGTAGAAAGACTCCATTAGCTCAACTTCAATTCCGTGTCCAGGTTGCGTCAGGATCGCTCCAAAGTCGCGATAGATGATGGGAGCCGTTTGTCGAATCATTTTCAAGAAAGCACTGGCACGGCCGACCATAACGAACGTATTCCAGAGACAACCTTGATTCAGTAAGCGTTTTGCAATCGAGGGCGAGGGCTTTTCCCAAAAGCGCCTTACACGCGTTAGTTGATTGCCAGAGCGGTTCGCGACGGGAGTCTCCGGCTCGATCCAGCCGTATTCTGTCTCCGGGCGATCTGCCACTGCCCCCAAAAGGATTATCTTCCCCTCGTGGAGTTCTGCGAGTTCGTATCCGGAAGTGATCCCCGCAATGAACTTTGCTTCTTGAGAGTAATAGTGATCCGATGGGAAGAATGCGACCACAGCATGCGCGTCGTGCTGAACGATGCGCAACAAGCTCCAGAGAATGGCTGGAAGTGTTCCCCGATTGCTCGGCTGGACGACTTTTTGGATTGCCGGGATTTTCGCAAGTTTGCTTTGATAGAACGGCTCATGTGCCTTACTCAGCGCGAACACTGTTCGGCCAGGATCTACCGTTCCAGCGATCCTGAGCCGAGTTTGGGCAAGGAGTGTCTTCCCGTCCAGCAGCGGGCAGAATTGCTTCGGACGGTCGTCGTCAGATATAAGATGCGTCAATGGCTTGAGACGGTTTCCATCGCCCCCTGCCAAAATCACGCCCCAGCGATGCTCTTCGTTTCCTCTCTCATGCATTCGAGTTCCTCCTTTTTGAAGAGTTCATCAAGTACCTTGAACGCAATTCGACCTTTTGTCACCGATGAACTTCTACTTCGATTCTTGTCGCGAATCGTGACCAATACAATGAGCCATCTGTCACTGATGGCGGAACGCCTGTCATGCGCTCATAGAAAGTCCAGATCAGCAGCAGCCAAGTGGTGGTTTCTCTGTTTTCTTAATCGTGCTTTGCCTTACTCTCAAGAAACTGCTTGAGTGCGATGGCGTTGTTGTCCTGGGTGTCATGCGCGCTGAATATCAGGGTCACTTGGCCGCGTCGAGCCCGAGCGAGCAGCGGCGTCCAGGCGGTAGGATGCTTCTCCAGTTCCCGGAAATACCGCCGACGGAACTCATCCCATTTTGTTGGATCGTGATTAAACCACTTTCGTAGCTCTGTACTTGGTGCAAGGTCTTTGAGCCAACCTTCAACCGCCAGGTCTTCTTTCTTGATGCCTCGCGGCCAGAGACGCTCAACCAGGAAACGGACCCCGTCTTCTTTACTCTCGGCTTCGTAAGCTCTCTTGACCTGAATCATTTCATCCACCCCTTCGCCGCTTGGACTGTCTGAGAAGGTCGCGTTCACGGGCTTCGATATTGACCATCGACTAACAGTGAAGTGCTCCAGAGATTTGCAGAGCTCGATCGAAGAGAATGTTGTTTTCCAGATGGACCTCCTGGCGGATCTCCCCATCCAACCCCTTCAGCTTCTCGCAAATCTCCCGGTAGGAAGTACACGTGCTGGCAGTGGAGTTGTAGTCTTCTGTAACGTCCTGGATTCTGGACAAGAGATCCCCTACCTCACCATGCTCATGTGTCATCAGTGCCAAGTCTTTCCGAACGCTGTCCAGGTGGACTGTTGTGGAACTGCTGCCCACATAGGCCAGTTCAAGTTCTCGAATCTTCGGGAACAGTGTTTGCGCCTCTTCCGTAAAATGCGAGGTAACTTCGTGTGCAAGCGTTGAAGAAAGGTAGGCGAGGTGCATCGCATTTGGATGTTCACGAAGATGGCACGAACTTACGGTGTGAGCCAGTTGCTGAATGCGCGGGAGATCCTGTTGAACCAGGACCTTGCGAGTGCGAAGAAGATTTCCCATCAATACTTCCAGTATTGGGTCTGCAAACGGAGCTTTTGTTGTGCAGTTTGCGTTGGCTGCGCGATTCAATTCGCTGAGAACTCCTTGCACGGGCAACCCCAGGTACTTGCATGTAACTTCGATCGTTTCTTCTCCACTGCAGCAATAATGAATTCCAAGCCGCTCGAACACCTCAATTGTTAATGGTTGGCGTCTGGCTATTTCACCGATGGTCTGATTGGCATTGATCATTTTTCTCACCCTTGCCCAGACTAGGCACGTGACAAGGGTGTCGCAGGGACTTTAGTCACTGTTCGGCTTCGTTCTCAAATAAAGTTGGTCAAGACCGAATCGGTGACTAGAGGACCTCACCTGAACAAATTCGTGCGGGCGAGGTCAATGACTTCGTCACCGCGTCCGTTCAGAATGGCTCTGATCATGTAAAGGTTAAAGTCGACGATCTGATCCAGTTTGAGTGAAGGCGGCATCGCCAACTCCTGTCTATTCACCGTGATGTCAACAAGCGCGGGACCATCATGCGCCATTGCCTGCTCAAGAGCCGGACGGACCGCTTCTGGATCGTCAACATGCAGGGCGAACAATCCCGCCCCCTGCGCAATCGCTGCAAAATCCGGATTGACCAGATCAGTACCATGCTTCAGGAAGCCTGTCGCTTTCATCTCAAGCTCAACAAATCCCAGAGAGCCATTGTTGAAGACGACAATTTTCACAGGCAATTTCAGCTGCCTCAGCGAGAGGAGATCCCCCATCAACATGGAGAAACCGCCGTCGCCGGAGAGCGTAACAACCTGACGTCCAGGATGAGAAATCTGAGCTCCAATGGCCTGCGGCAATGCGTTTGCCATCGATCCGTGGTTAAAGGAGCTTAGCAAACGCCGGCGGCCATTCATACCCAGGTAACGCGCCGCCCAAATTACCGGAGTCCCCACATCGACGGTGAATATTGCGTCATCAGCGGCGACTTCATTGAGGATCTTGGCGACGTATTGGGGATGAATCGGACGCTGGCCGGGTTTTCCTGTCGCCAGATCGTCCAGTCCTTTGCGGGCCTCGCGGTAGTGATTAAGGCAGGCGTCGAGATAGGTGCTGTCGGCTTTCTGATTGATGCGCGGAAGCAATGCGGATAGCGTCTCCGCAACGCCTCCGACAACACCGAGGTCAAGGTGGTTGCGTCTTCCCAGTTGTTCCTCGCGGATATCGACCTGCAGAATGCGGGCATTCTTGGGATAGAACTGCTGGTAGGGGAAATCCGTTCCCAACATCAGCAGCGCATCGCAGTTCATCATGGCGTGATAGCCCGAAGCGAATCCAAGCAGGCCTGTCATGCCTACGTCATAGGGATTGTCGTATTCAACAAACTCTTTCCCCCGCATGGCATGCACAATCGGCGCCTGGAGCTTTGCGGCCAACTGAATCAGCTCATCATGAGCCCCTGCACAACCTGCGCCGGCCAGAATGGTCACTCGCGTCGCACGATTGAGTTCGGCCGTCAGCTGATCTAACTCCTTCGGGCGGGGGACAATGTGTGGCTGAGCAGACGTGAAGTTTACACGGCGATCGTCATTTTCCGCATTCAATAATGCGATATCGCCGGGCAGCACAACCACGGCTACGCCGCGCTTTGATAGGGACGTCTGGATCGCGATCTCGAGTGTGCGCGGCATCTGCGCAGGCCCTGAGACTAACTCGCAATAGTGGCTGCACTCTTTGAAAAGGTGTTCAGGGTGGGTTTCCTGGAAGTACCCGCTGCCTATTTCCCGCAATGGAATTTGAGCGGCAATGGCCAGAACTGGAACACGGCTTCGATGGGCATCGTAGAGTCCATTGATGAGATGGAGGTTGCCCGGCCCACAACTGCCGGCGCAGACGGCGAGCTTTCCAGTCAATGCAGCTTCCGCCCCTGCCGCGAAGGCTGCTGTCTCTTCGTGGCGCACGCCCACCCACTCGATTCCATTGCGTCTTCGCACAGAGTCCGTGATGCCGTTCAGGGAATCACCCGCAACTCCATAGATGCGCTCCACACCTGCGGCTGCAAGAACATCAACAAACAGTTCGGCGACCTTCTTTGCCACTCCTGGACCCCTCTCGGATTTTGGATTCGTCCACTGAATATTGCGGAGGACAATTTCCGTAAACGTCACCCACTCAGTCGTAAAGAGTCGCTCTGTCCCGTAGCTGCACGGTCAGCACAGACGATTCACCTTGTCAGTCCACCCCCACAGAAGGTGCGAGGGTTATTCAGAGTAGCCAAAGACGCCGACGTAACGATTGTCGCAGCAATGAACCAACCGTGGAGAAGTATAACTGTCCCGACTTCCATTACAACCAGACCGTTCAAAGCATGTTCGCAGAGGCATAGGCTCCATGCAATTCAATGCGAGATCTTCCATAGCAATGAGACAAATCAGATGAAGGTGCTTAATGAGCGCATTTGAAAGGAATCACCACGTAGCCACAAGTCACGAGAGTATGACCCGCCTGCCGGCACTCGCAAACGAGGTCATCCGAAAGAACCTCACCGACGAGTTGGAGAAACTGAAAAATGCCGAATCATGGCAACGCGAAACGGGCCGGAGCTCGGAGACTATCGTGAAGTATCCGGAGTTTCGCGTTGTCCTTATACGGATGAAGCTGGGAAGCTACATGAGCCACCACCGCGCCGAAGGTCCGATCTCTATATATGCAGTTTTGGGGAGGATCAGGGTGCATCTTCCCGACGATCGGATGGAGGAACTCGTTCCTGGAGACCTCCTCGCTATTGAGCGCGGACTTGAGCACGATGTTGAAGCACTTGAAAAGTGCGCGTTTCTCCTCACCATTGCCTGGCCAGAAGCAACAGTTGCAGATCATGCCTGATATCCATCCTCAAGCACAATAGCTATGCATGCGCTTCAGCACCGTCTCATCTGATCTCTCTCGAGAGCTTGCCACACGATCCTGTTTTGCTCTTCGCACTGCAAATACATCTGTATTTCGGCGGCAAGTTCGTCCTTATGTGTTGGGCTACTTCGTCGGTAAATTAAGTAGACATTTAGGCATAAGATCTTTGCTTCGAAATAATTGAAACGAAACCGGTTCCGGTCAACTGGCCCGATGACAATTGTCTCTAGTTGGAGTACAAACGGACTATTGTGGCTTGCGCCTCGGACCCCGACACTGGTCTCAATCTTGGGAGTTACAACATTGCCCATCGTCTTCGAAGCAACTCTTCGACTCCGCACCGCTTTTCGAACAGAGTTCTTGACTACCCGCCACCGAAGTGAAGAATCTTTGATCAAGTCAATATCAGCAGCGTGCGCCAATTGGCCGGGCAGATCCTGAGTCACCAAGAAGAAATGTCCTAATACAGAGTGTGAGGGCGCATAGCGCAAGTTCTAAAACGTGCGTCTGTAGGCGAGGGCTATGATTTCTTTTGATATCGCGCATAGGGCGGTGCACTATCCCAACGACCGTCGCTTCCGAATCTGGATTCGCCCTTCAATCCTGATAGGGAGCGGCTTGGTAATTCTGCTGGCAATCGGCGCGGCCTGGATAGAAACTGCGGTGGTGGGCATGCCCCACATTCCACAAGTCCCCCAGATATATCCCAGCAACTTTGCAGGGCCACATGGGTTTCCTCTCTGGGTCCGCTATTGCCATTTCTTTAATTTTCTCTTTGTAATGATGCTGATTCGCAGTGGCCTTTCGATTTTGGTAGACCACCCACGCCTGTATTTCAACGACGACTGCAATCCGGGAAGCGAGTGGATCCGTTTGACACCGCTCAAGGTTCCTCGCGACCGCGTTTGGACTGCAAAAGACGATGCTCGCTATATTTCGCCTCTCGTCGGCACGCCCGGCTATCGGCACACGATCGGTATCGCGCGGGTTTGGCACTTCATCAACGTCCACGGCTTTATCATCACCGGCGTTTTCTTTGTCATCATGCTTTTCGACACCGAACAATGGCGCCGTTTGGTGCCTGCGTCTCCCGTCGTGTTTTTGCAAGCATGGAACACCTGGGTGCATTACGCAACATTTCATCTACCTGCGGAGCCGAATGGGTTCTATGGATACAACGCTCTGCAGCAAATTGCGTATTTCACGGTAGTCTTCCTATTTGGTCCTTTGGCAATCTTGACCGGAATCGCCATGTCTCCAGCTGTGGTGAATCATTTCCCTTGGTATGCTCGGATCTTTGGGGGCAGGCAGTCGGCCCGTTCCATCCACTTCCTCACGATGCTCAGCTTCTTCGCGTTCATTGTGGTGCATGTGACTCTGATCGTGATGACAGGATTCGCGCGAAACATGAATCACATCGTCCTCGGTACCAACGATCAGGGGAATAGGGGCATGGCGCTGGGTTTCGTGGGCCTTGCAGTCGTCATCCTCTCGTGGGTCGCTGCACACTACATCTCGTGGAACCGACCACGCCGACTTCAACACGCGCTCAAACTCATTGCCTATCCGATGCAACTCCTCACGCTGAATCGGCTGACTCCGCAGCAGAAGTATTCCGAACAGGATATCTCGCCGTACTTTTGGCCGAACGGAAAGATGCCAGTGAGAAACGATTGGACTCATCTGGCAGAGAACGGCTTCCGAGATTTCACGTTAAAGGTGGGGGGTCTCGTAGATAATCCTGTCGAGCTTTCCCTGGCCGAGATCGAAAAGCTGGGTGAGGTCGAACACATCACAATGCATCATTGCATTCAAGGCTGGAGCGGCATTGCCAAATGGGGAGGCGTTCCGATGAAGGCCATCATCGAATTGGTACACCCAAAGCCAGAAGCTAAAGTCGTCGCTTTTTTCTCCTTCGGTGAAGCGCTCTATGGCGGCGCTTATTACGATACGCAGAGCATCGAGAATGTTCTGAAGCCCCAATGCGTTTTAGCATCGCAGATGAATGGGCAACGCCTGCCAGAGGTTTATGGCGCTCCGCTGCGTCTGCGAGTCGAAAACCAACTTGGGTACAAGATGGTCAAATGGATCGAGCGCATCGAGTTTATCGAGTCGGAGAAGCAGCTCGGCAAGGGAGAAGGCGGAAAGAACGAAGACGACGAATATTTTGACCTTCTACCAAATATTTGAGAGGTCTACGGCGCATATTGCAGAATCAAAGCGCTATCGGCACCCGGAGGGATCTTCGCGGGTGTCGATAGCCTGCCGTCCGCACTAATGCGCATCATCCATTTGGGCGGTACGATGATTCTGGTTGATCCAGCCACACTGGATGGTCGGCTAAGAACCGCCGGATTTACGTCCATTCGCATTGAATTGGGTGCCGGGCGATTTCGCTTTTCGGCGAGACGCCGGCCTTCAGGGAATTGACATCTTTTCAATCGAAAGTGACATAAGTCGCTTTCGATCTCACTTGGTCCCTCTACGGTATGGTTGGTCCCGTCTCGATGGTGCCGTCAGCAGGCGAACCTCATAGGCTTATTTGAAGGAGAAATCGATGGACTATACCTTTCTTGCAGACCTGCAAAAGGAGTTAACACCACCAGAAGACGGTATTCTGAGCCGCATCCTGCGCAAGGACGAAAAAGTAAACGTCACGCTGTTTGGCTTCTCGTCGGGCCAGGAACTCTCCGCGCATTCAGCTCCGACGCCTGCAATTCTTTATTTTCTGGAGGGAGAAGCTGAAGTCCAGTTGGGAGAGGATAAAGTCAACGCCGGGCCAGGCTCCTTTGTCTACATGCCTCCAATGCTGACACACGCTATTTCGGCGAAGTCTCCTGTCAGGATGCTACTCATTCAGATAAAGACTGGGACGGACCAACTCTCATGAGAGCGCTGGGAGCGCGCTCCGTTCTGAAGTCCCATCCTTAATTGAGCCCGAGTTAGTAGCCAAGACTCCAAGTTCAACGACTGCTAAAGTCGAAGCGCAGATTGACGGCGAAATAAACAAGAGCATCGGCTGGCACACCTTCCGCCGCTCCTTCGGCACGTTGCTAAAGGCGAACGGGAGGATGTCAAAAACGTTCAGGAGCTTTTACGACACGCGAACAACAGAATTACGCTCGACGTATAAAGAGTCAACCGAATCGTTAAACATCATCACGATTGAAGAGAGATAGTTTAGGAAGACACTCCCTGTCCTCTGGATTGCGCTTGCGTGCCGGGAGGACTAGGCTTCAAGGCATGAGCAATAGCACAGATATCATCGCTGAGGTGCAGCAGCCAAAAAGCCTCGCCGGGCAGACCGCAACCGTCGTGTATAAGAACGGCAAAGAGAAGTCGGTCACCTTTGGACCGGATGTGGTCCTCCAGTGGATAGGCGGTCATATAGTGCGAACCAACCCGCCGGGATACCGCGAAATCAACGGATACTTAACAGATCGCGACTTTCCGCAGGTCGAGGACGCGGAACTGATTGTTGGCAATGATGTTTTCAGGTTCAGTTCCTACGGACGCGGTTTCTTCAATGCGGTTGAGCCTGTCTCATCACGAACGAAGTTAAACTACCACGCCATCTGATACCTGCAGCCAACCACTCACCACGACGACACTAGGGGCAGGACGGGCTTACCGGGCTTGTTTCTGACCTATTCCTTTGCCGGTCCGTTCGCCCATCCGATCTGGACGAGAATTCCTGAGTCTTGCATGTCTCGTTTTCTTAACCCCGCGTTCGCTACAGCGGAGCATTAATCGAACGGCGCGTTTAGCGCGTCAAACAAAGCTTCAAATCGCTTCAACGTGTCTTCATCAAGAGACGCAGGTGGATTCCCGAAAAAGACCCGCTCTGGCAGCTATGGCAGGATTACCCGTGGTATGGAACAGGCAGTCTTGTTGGATTGTGCCTCAAAGAAGTTGAGTGCAAGTCTAGGGAGGCAACCCAACCGGCATGGACACCGGGAAGTTCAAAGCCCGAAAGACGGCTTGCCTCACTTGACGATGCAGACAAAGTAAAGAGTGCTGCCGATATTCGGTATGACGGCAAAGTAAAAGATAAAAAGGAAGCAGGGGAAAGGAAAGAAGTGTACGCCGCGCCCAACTATAGGAACTATCTAAAGAGGCTGATTGCAACGAATCTCCGTTCCCTGGGAGTGGATGTCAAAGTCGCTCAAGAGCTGCTCAGGCACGCGAATTCACGCACCACGATGGACCTCTATACGCAGGCAGTCTCCGCAGACAAGCGGGATGCGAGCAAGAGGCAGGTTGAACTGTTGTTGGCTTGATTTCGGTACGGGTTTAGAAGTTCCGTACCGTAGAAGATGGATTGTCACTTTGTAGTTCGCCGTAAACCATTGATTTATTTTGGTTTATGGCGGGGACGACGGGGCTCGAACCCGCGACCTCTGCCGTGACAGGGCAGCGCTCTAACCAACTGAGCTACGTCCCCTGATTGCTCTGTCCAAGGCTGCAGCCGAATCCGGTGTTATGGAATTCGATTAGGCCTTGGCACATAAAAGAGTTTAACAGAAAGATCTGACCTTGGGAGCGCGCTCCCGTTCGGAGATCTTCGCAGTTTTTGCTGCCGTTTCAGCCGATTATGCGCTCCAGGCTACGCGAGATGCGCGGCCTGAGGAAATGTACCCCATATCCATTGAAATACCGCGTACGCACTGCAACAGGTGGTTCGCAATCGAAGGCAATTTCTGCGCAGTAACGCGGAATGATGGTCCGGAGACACTGACGGCCGCTACCGGTTGGCGCTGTGCGTCCAGCACGGGAACAGCGATGCAGCGCAGGCCTTCTTCGAACTCTTCGTCATCTACCGCATAGCCGCGGCGACGGGTCTTTTCCATTTCGGTGCGCAATGCTTCAACGGTGGCGATGGTGCGATGCGTAAACCGCTCGAAGCGGAGACGCTTGACCACGTCGTTAGCCCGCTCCTCAGGCAGGAATGCCAGGATGGCTTTGCCGACTGATGTGCAATGCACGGGATTACTTGCGCCGATGCGGGTAATCATCCGGACCGAGCGTGCCGGTTCAATCTTATCGATATAAATTACGCGCGAGGCTTCAAGAACGCAAAGGTGCGCGGTTTCTTCAGTCTCGGCCACCAGGCGGCGAAGATGCGGCTGAGCGCGGTCGCGAAGATCGTACTGCTCAATTGCCCGGTTGCCGAAATCGAACAGTCGCAGGCCAAGACGGAACTTGCCGCTTGCAGTGCGTTCCACCATGCGGTGACGTTCTAAAACCATAAGGAAGCGGTGCGCGGTGCTCTTGTGCAGCTGTAACGATGACGCAACTTGCGCTAATCCGAGCGGCGTTTCGCTCTCTCCAAGTAAGTCCAGTACAGCAAAGGCCCGATCCAGGGCCTGGACCTTATAGGTGCCATGCGGTGCCGCATCACGCATCAGATAACCTCCCAGTCGCCTTCTTGGCTATAGATACAGCCTCTCAAAATATGGGACTGGTGTCAAGGCGTGATACGAGGTATCTAGGCTTGGGACGGCGTCAAGGGCGGTTTTCCGCCCTCAATGTGAGCCGATTGACTTGAGGAAAAATCTGAAATGTCGAGCCGCTATTCCGTCTCCGGGACCACATCGCCTTCGCCAGGAGCAAGGAATAAGTTCGCTTCCAGTCCATGCTGGCGCGTGTACAGGTCGTAATAACGGCCGCCCAGTGCGAACAGCTGGGCGTGATTACCACGTTCGACGATGCGCCCTTCCTCGACGACCAGGATTTGGTCGGCCCGGCGGATTGTCGACAGGCGGTGCGCAATCACGAACGTGGTTCTTCCCTGCATCAACTGGTTCAGGCCGGCCTGGATCATCGCTTCCGATTCCGAATCGAGTGAACTCGTCGCCTCGTCGAGAATCAGGATGCGCGGATCTGCAAGAAGCGCACGCGCGATTGAAAGACGCTGACGCTGGCCGCCTGATAGTTTGACTCCGCGCTCACCCACAATTGTGTCGTAGCCTTCAGGGAATCGCTCGGCAAACTCATCGACGCGCGCCGTGCGGCAGGCAAAAAGGAACTCATCTTCGCTTGCATCGGGCCGGGAAAATAAAATATTCTCGCGAATGCTGCCGTCGAACAGGAACGACTCCTGCAACACCACTCCGAGCTGCGAACGATATGTATTCAAATCAACCGCAGCAAGGTCGATTCCATCTACGAGTACGTTTCCATTTGACGGAATATGGAACGCGCAGAGCAAGCTGATAATTGTAGATTTGCCCGATCCTGATGAGCCCACCAGCGCCGTGACGGTTCCCGGGTCGGCTTGAAAGCTGATGCCGTGCAGCACCGGCTTATCGGGAACGTAAGAGAATTCAACATTGTTGAATTCAACCGTCCCTTGAATCGGCGGCATCTTGAATGTTCTGCCCGGGCTCTGGTTTTCTTCCAACTCCGACATGATTTCGTTGGTGCGATCCAGTCCCGCAAAGGCCTCCGTCAATTGAGTACCGATGTTCACGATCTGGAAGACCGGCGCAATCATGAAGGCGAGAAACATGTTGTAGCTGAAATAATCGCCCACCGTCCACGTATGACCGAGTACGTTGTGACCACCCAACCACATGACCAATGCCGAAACCAACCCAAGCACCGTAGTGGAGGCGGAGCCGAGAACGCTGGTCATGGTGAGCGACTTCATCACGTTTTGCAGAAGACGTTCAACACCCGCCGAAAAGACGGTCGCCTCGCGCTCTTCAGCGTGATAGCCCTTGATAACACGCACTCCGCCGAGCGATTCAGTAAGACGGCCCGTGACTTCGGCGTTGATCTTGCCGCGTTCGCGGAAGATTGGGCGAATCGTTTTAAAGCCGTATTGAAGCACGAATACAAACACGCCCATCACGCTGAAAACGGTCAGCGTGACTGTGACGCTCAAATGCATCAGGTAAAGGAAGGCCAATACAGCGGTAAACATTCCGCCGACGAACTCAACCAGCCCAGTGCCCACCAGATTGCGCACGCCTTCAACGTCGCTCATGATGCGCGAAACAAGATTGCCGGTGCGATTTTCATCGTAATAAGCGACGGGCAGCAGGCCTACATGGCGCTGAACCTGCCGACGCATGTCGGCGATCAGGCGCTGCCCTGCCTTCGAAAGCAGCTGTGTAAGTGAGAAGGACGTAGCCGCCTGCACCACCATGGCTGAAAACACAATCGCGATGATCTGCGGCAGCATTTCAGGATGCGGATGCAGCGGAGAAAGCACCTTGTCGAGAAGAGTCTTGGATATGTAGGGCAGCACCAGGCCAGCGATGCGGTTCACGGACATGAGGCAAAGTCCCAGAATCAGCAGGCCCTTGCGCGGAAGAACGAGCGCCCTCACCTCCGGCCATATTTTTCTCAGGTTGGGCTTCTTCTTAGGTACGTCAGTCTGCCCAGCACGCCCGCCGCGGCCGTGAGGTGAGCGCTCAGCGCGCATTCCCATACCCATGCCGCCACGCATTGTTCCCATACTTTAGATCCTGCCTATTCGAGCTTTCGAGCCCGCCGTGCTTCAACAAACGACTTGATGCACAAGTTTACGTAGATGAAGAGCAAGCCAGCCATGATCAGCTTTGATGTCAGTGCGATCATGTCAGGATCCAAGCCCGCCGAGCGCGCTGCGCCGTAACCGCGAAGCGCTTCAACCAGCGCTCCCACAAAACCGATAAGCCCGATGGTCACATTGATGTGCATGAAGAGCTTGCGACGGCTTTCGCTGGGGCTGATGGCTAGAATTCCGCCAATGCCCATCGCCAATCCAAACCAAGTGGGGATGAGCGCCGTGTAATGAATACTGCCCGTGTAAAAGAATCCTGTAAGCCCAAGAATGATGAGAAGAACAGCGAAAATAATCGTGACTTTTGCCATGTGAGACCTCCATCTTGCAATTCCGAGATTCCCAGCGTCAGACAAATTCTACGAATCGCTGGTGAGGAAACCGGGGCTGCCTGCGCAACTAAGCGGCACTTATGAAGTCAAGGATATCAGTTACTGGCGCACTAACTCCCGCTGGCAAACAACTCTTCATCGGATGTTTGCCGGCAGGTGAAGGATTGAATTTTTTTATCTTTGAATGCGCGCCGAGCCACCTTTGGCAAAAGCACGAACCTGCTCCAGCGTGGCCATAGTGGTATCGCCTGGGAAAGTAGTCAAGAGCGCACCGTGTGCCCAGCCAAGCCTGATCGCATCTTCGGGTTTCTCACCAGACAAGAGGCCGTAAATGAAGCCCGCCGCAAAACCGTCACCGCCGCCGACGCGATCATAAACATCCAGTTCGGCAGTCGGGGCAGAGTAAGTTTGCCCGTTGACCCATGCCACGGCGCTCCAGCTATGTTTGTTGGTGGTGTGAACCTCCCGCAGTGTGGTCGCCACGACTTTTGCATTCGGTAGTTTCTTCGTCACCTGGTCCATCATCGCGAAAAAGACCGTCGGATCAAGTTTGGACTTTGCATGCACTTCAGGTCCGGGAATGCCCAGGCCTTTTTGCAAGTCCTCTTCATTGCCGACAAGCACGTCGACGTTTTCAACAATCTTGCCGATGGTCTCAACGGCTTTATCATTGCCACCCTGAATGTTCCAAAGTTTTTCGCGGTAGTTCAAGTCGAAGGAAGTAACGGCGCCGACAGCCTTGGCTTCGCGCATCATTTCCGCAGCCAATGCAGCCGTGGAGTGCGACAGCGCGGCAAACAATCCACCGCAATGCACCCAGCGAACGCCGCCCGCGAAGATGACCTTCCAATCAAAGTCGCCGGGCTTGAGCATTGCACCAGCTTCATTGCAGCGGTTGTAGAACACCACGGGAGGACGAACACCGTGGCCCCGATCGCTGTACACGGTGGCCATATTGGGTCCTGTTACGCCGTCGTGCTTGAAGTGCTTGTAGATGGGCTTTACACCCATGGCGCGAACACGCTCGGCAATCAGGTCGCCAATCGGATAGTCCACCATCGCCGAAACGATTGCCGTCTTCAGGCGAAAACAATCTGAAAGGTTGGCAGCAACATTGAATTCGCCGCCGCTTACGTGGATCTTGCACTCGGTGGCTTTGCGGAACGGAATAATTCCCGGGTCAAGACGATGGATCAAAGCCCCCAGCGACAAGAAATCCAGTTCACCATCATTGCGAATCTTCAGTTCGCTGCTCATTGCTTTCTCTCCTGACAATTTGGCGATTTGTCTTTATTGTTTGATACTCAAAGGAATTATAAACTGGTCTGACCTCTCACGAAAGCTCGATTGGGATTTAGCTTGCCTTCCCTGCCAGATTCTTCACGTCGGCCACCAGTTGATCCGGCGTCCATTCGTTGCCAGAATAAAACTGCGCTACCCTACCGTCGGGTCCAATCACTGTCGTGGAGAGGGTATGGGTGATGGTTCCATTTTCGCCACCTGACATGCCCACGTTGAAGAACTTCGCCATTTCCTGCAGTTCGGTCTTGCTTGGAACAGCAAAATCCCAATGCGCCAAGGCGGTCTTAGCGTCGCCGCCGATGTACTGAGCAGCATAGGCGCGGAGTACCGCCGGAGTGTCGTGCTCCGGATCAAAGCTTACGCAGAGCAAATGCGTTTTGCCATAAAGCTTGGGATCGCCAGCCAGCTGCTTGTTAATGGAGGCAAAGTTACGCGTGACCAGTGGACAGAAATTTGGCAGCGGGCAGCGCGTGTAAATAAACGTCACAAGAAGCGTCTGGCCTTTGAACTGTCCTAGATGAATCGTGCGCCCGTCCTGGTTGCGCAGTTTGAAGTCGGGTACGATGTCGCCTGCGGTCGGCACATGATATATGACGGCTGGCTTGTAATCCGGCTTGGCTTGCGCAACAACCACAAGGTGATCGAGCAGAACCGTCTGCTGACCAGTCTTCGATACCAACACGTCGGCAGTGATGACGTCGCCGGGATGCAGTTCGCCGATGATATTCGCATCCTTCAGTTGATAAGGCATGGTCATAGCTTCCATAAAGCCGGGAATTGCCTCGTGATCCAGCACGACGATGGCGTGCGGCGCGTCAGTAGACAAGATCTTGCCTCGCACATGGTAAACCGTGACTCCCGAGTTTGATTGATCGGCGCTGGATTGATTCTGGGCATTCTGGCTCGAGTGGCAGCCGGAAAAAATAAAACAGGCAAGGAATGAGGAAATGATGAGTCGGCGCATAACAATTCAGTGTACAACCGCGCCCAATCCAGCTGAGTGCATAACCTGAGTGGCACGGGGAGCGCCATTGTCGTATAACGCTGGAATGGGGACAAGAGGCAAACCTGGGCCAGCATCTGCGTCGAATCTCGAAATCGACACTTGGCTTCGAGACGGCGGCATGGTGATTGCCGCCAGCGAGCGAGCGCGAAGGGCTCTGACCGCGCGCTATCATCTGGCTCGCCGCGCTGAAGGGCTTTCCGCATGGCCAGCACCGGCAATTCAGGACTGGCAGACATTTCTGAGCGCTGCGTGGGAGAAGCTGGTCAGTTCCGAGAATGAGGATGTTCGCCTGCTTCTCAATCCTGTACAAGAAAAATCAATCTGGACAAACATTGCTGGATCAGAGCAGCGCCTTGCCACCCTCCTGAGTGGCCCACGGAATCGGGTTGCGGCGCTAGCGTTGAAGGCACATCAACTTCTCTGCCTTTATGCTCCGCAATATCTAAATGCGCGCGCGCGGAGCGGTTGGCAACAGGATGAGGATGTCTTTTCCGGCTGGCTGGATGCATTTGAAGATATTTGCGCTGCTGGAAAACTACTGATCCCAGCGCGGCTTCCTCTTGAGTTGATCACGAAGCTCAAAATGCAGCCGGCTATACTAAGCCGTTCTCCACTACTGCTTGCTGGATTCGATAGGATTCTGCCTGTGCAACGGAAGCTCCTCGATACGTGGGGAAGTTGGCGGCAGGCAAAAACCAGCGATGCGGCCAACGAGATTCACTTCTATCAAGCTCCCGATGCCCAGTCCGAATTGGCCGCGTGTGCACTCTGGTGCAAGCAAAAGCTTGACGCAGACCCAAAAGCAAAGCTGCTGGTCATATCTCAGGATGTGCCGCAACGCAGGGGCGAGATTGAACGTACGTTTCTGGCTCTGGCCAATGTGCCTGATATCTCTCCAGCGTTTGAATTCTCACTTGGAATTCCGCTCAGCAAAGTTGCACTTGCACGCAGCGGCCATCTGCTTCTTCGCTGGTTTTCGAATTCGGTTGAAGAGAGTGAGCTTGACTGGCTCTTCTCATCCGGCATGGCTGTTGCCGACGCCCAGGAATCTGCAGCACTGCAAAACCATATGCGCATACTGCGGCGGCGCGGGCTTGAGCGCCCACAGTGGTCGTTGCAGGCGTTTCTCAATCAGCAAATAGATATTGAACTACCGGTCAATTGGGTAACGCGTATCTCAGAGGCGCTGCGCCGATTTGCGGAAAACGCTCGCAATCGCAGAAGCCCATTGGAGTGGGCAGAGTTTGTTCCTAGCCTGCTTCAAACAATTGGCTGGCCGGGAGCGCGGCCTCTTTCTAGCGAAGAATTTCAGGTAATTCGACGCTGGGAATTGGCGCTGGAGTCCTGCGCATCGCTTGGTTTCGATGGTCGCCGTATCCCATGGAACGAGTTTCTGGTGATGCTCGCGGATGCTTTGGAAGATACGCTGTTCGCGCCGGAATCGCACGATGCGCCGGTACAAATTGCAGGGCCGGCGGAATCGGCTGGCCTGACGGCCGATGCCATCTGGTTCATGGGTGCGAGTGAAACTGCGTGGCCGGCAACTGGCGTAACGCATCCGCTGCTGCCGCTGGAAGTTCAACGCGATGCTGCAATGCCACACGCCACATCGCAATTGGACTGGGAACTTTCCAACTCCATCGTTACGCGCCTGCTTTCTTCGGCACCCGAAGTGTGCTTCAGCTATGCACGCCAGGGGGACGAGGTGGAAGCACGTCCCTCGCGCATGATTGTGCAAGTTGCAGGCACGCCCCAAGCAATACCGGCCGACTTCATTACCCCGCAAACGACACCACCTCGCACGGAATCGTTTGAGGACATAGGCATCGTCGCGTACCCTAGCGACAACGTACTAGGCGGAGCCAGCGTACTCACCTACCAATCGCAATGCCCGTTCAAGGCATTCGCCGCAGCTCGTTTGGCAGCGCAAAGTTGGAATGCCGCCGAGCCTTGCCTAACGGCGGCGCAACGAGGTCAACTGCTTCATGCTGCGCTTCACTCCATTTGGGGCGGCGCAAAGACCAGAGGAATACGCACGCTGAGCGAACTCCGCCAGCTCAACAACCGCGAAACCTTCATCGCAAAGCATGTGCTTCGCGCGATGCAGAGTGCGCTCAAAGTGGCTGTTCGCGAACGGTTACCGCATCGTTATCTTGAGATGGAAGAGCGGCGCCTGAATTCGCTTCTCGGCGAATGGCTCGAGTATGAATTGGCCCGCGTTGAATTCACGACTCTCGAAACCGAGGCGGAGCGCACCGTACAGCTTGCGGGCCTCTCATTTGATTTGCGCCTCGACCGTATCGACCGACTATCTGACGGCTCATTGCTCGTCATCGACTACAAGACCGGTGTGGTAACACCCAAGTCGTGGGAGTTGCCGCGACCCGACGATGTGCAGCTTCCGCTTTATGCATCGTTCGCAATTGACGATGACGAAACGCTCGGAGGCTTGGCTTTTGCCAAAGTTCGCCGCGGAGACGACCTAGGTTTTGCAGGGCGTATTAAAGATGCCCGCGCAACGCTCTTCCCTTCCCTTCGTGGCACAAGCAGCCTGGTCAAAAACAAGTTGGACCCGGAAAAAATAAATAATTGGAAACACGAGATCGAAGCTCTTGCGCGGAATTTTCTGGCAGGCCGCGCCGATGTCAACCCTCGCGAGTATCCCGGAACCTGCTCACGATGTGGTCTTCAAACTCTCTGCCGTATTCAAGAGCACCGTGCGTTGATCGCCGTGGACGAAGATTCAGCGGGAGAGGAGACCGTAAATGAGTAGCTCCATCTCCAGGGCAGTTCCGTCTGATCAGCAACAGCGAGAGCAGGCGCTCAATCCGGAAAACTCAATCCTTGTACAGGCTCCAGCGGGATCGGGAAAAACCGATCTTCTGACGCGGCGTTTCCTAAGGCTTCTGATTGAAGTTGATGATCCGGCAGAAATTGTCGCAATCACATTCACAAAGGCCGCGGCTGCGGAGATGCAGCATCGCATCTTATTAAAATTGGAGCAGGCTGCAACGCAAGCGGCACCCGCCGGAACTGACGCCTTTTCAATGGAGGCGCTTGCGCACCGCGCACTTGCGCACTCACTGGCACTCGGTTGGAACCTGCTCGATCAACCTTCGCAACTACGTATTTCTACTATCGATTCGTTCTGCCGCGACATTGCCCTGCAGCAACCGCTCCTCTCCGGACTCGGCGACGGACTCGATATCTACGATCACCCTCAGGAACTTTATCGACGCGCTGCACGCCGCACCATAGAACAGATCGACTCGGCTGACGTGACTCTTCGCGCCGCGCTTGAGTCCCTACTTGATTGGCGCGACAACAACTGGCACGAACTGGAAACGCTTCTCGCAGAAATGCTCGCCAATCGTGACCGCTGGATCCACGGTTTTGTCGTGGGTCAGCAGCAGAACTTGGATCAATTGCGGGCACAACTGGAACGGCCATTCGCCAATGCGGTTTGCGCGGGACTCGAACGACTTGCGGTTCTGCTCAATGAATCTCCGGATGCGTGTGAAGAAGTCCTGACTCTGGTTCGGTTCGCCTGCGATAACGGAGCTGACCCGCAGTTCAGAGAATTAGCCGAATTGGCAGAGTTTCCCGTCTGGAATTCCGCGACTGGCGAGTTGAACACGGAAGCAGTTGAAGATGCTTGCCGCGCCTACAATCTCCTCGCCTGTTTCCTGCTCACAAATGATGGCAACTTTCGGCAGGCTATCGACAAGCGGCTTGGCTTCCCCGCTGATCGGAAAACTGAAAAGGCTCGCCTTAGTGCGCTGATTGGCCAGTTCAGAAATGTTGAGGGGCTGGAAGCCGCACTCGCACGAATTCGCAGGCTGCCTCCGGTGAGGTACAGCGATGGAGAGTGGCAGATTCTACGCGCCTGCTTTACGCTTTTACGTCACGCTGCTGCCCAGTTACAGGTTGTATTTTCTGAAGCTGGCGCAGTGGATTACGTCGAAGTGGCGCAAATTGCGCAGAGAGTTTTGTTGTCAGAGGACGGCTTGCCGAGCGAAGCCGCACTTTCGTTGGGGGGAAAAATTCGCCACATTCTGGTCGATGAATTTCAGGACACCAGCCGCCGTCAGCACGAGTTGCTGCGCCGCTTGATTACTGCGTGGCCTGAGCGTGAAGGCCGCAGCTGCTTTGTGGTCGGCGACCCCATGCAGTCAATTTATTTTTTTCGCGACGCCGACGCCGAGCTCTTTCCGCGCGTCCAGGCCGCCGGTCTTGAAGTCTATGGAAACGAGCCGCTCCACTTCGATCCAGTCCGCTTGAATGTCAACTTCAGAACGGCAGCTGACCTGATAGACAAGCAGAACAATTTCCTGGGCGCAGTCTTCAAGGAGAACGATGGGAGCGGAATCAGATTTGCTGAGGCCAAGCACTCTCCAAACGGCGACTCGCGTCGCTCATCAGAATTCAAGTTGCACTTGAGGTTTTCCGGCCAAGATGCGGAAGACGCAGCGCCAGGCGAATCAATCTCCACCTCGACGGAGGTGCCGGAGAACCTGCAAGTCGGCGAGATTGTCGCCCTCGTCATTAGCCATCTGAAACGTTTGGAACAGGCGCGAGCCGATGGCAAGAACCATCGCATCGCAGTCCTGGGCCGTACGCGCGCGGTTCTTGCGCCCATCGCTGAGGCACTGCGCGAGGCGCAGATTCCCTTCCGCGCGGTCGATCTTGAAACACTCTCGTCGCGCCCTGAAGTGCTTGATGCGCTCGCGTTGGGGCGCGCATTACTCAACCCATTTGATCGCGTGGCATGGCTCGGAGTCTTGCGTGCTCCGTGGTGCGGGTTAAGTCTCCGCGACCTGCACACGCTAACCAGCGCAGACGACCTTTCCTTGCTAACACGACCCATTCCCGACCTGCTTTCCGAACGAATTCCTCTTCTGAGCGCGGAGGGCCGGCTCGCTGCTGCTCGTGTCTTCGACGCGCTTGCATCGGTGCCAAGCCTTCGTTTTACCAGCCCCACTGCATCGCTGGGAACGTCGTTGCATAATGTGTGGCAACTTCTCGGCGGCGAACACTGCGTGGATGAAGCGGCACGCGTGAACCTCGATCTGCTATGGCGCTCGCTAGACAAGCTTCCGAATGGAGAGCAGGATTTGTTCGGACCCGCACTCGATGCGGCTCTCAGCAAACTGACGGCACAGCCGGACCCGGCTGCAAGCAGCGAATGCGGCGTTCAACTGATGACAATCCACAAGTCCAAGGGGCTGGAATTTGAAGTTGTTATCTTGCCTGAACTGCAGGCGGGTAGTCGCAAAGGTCAATTCCGGTTGCTTTCGTGGCTCGAGCGCGGCTTGCCGCCCGATCAGCATGCCGACGGCTCAGAAGACGTAACGGAGTTTTTGGTAGCTCCACTGCAGGCGAAGGGCTCTGAACGCAGTGGCGCGAGGGCCTGGGTCGATCGGGTTTACGCTGAACGCGAATCGCAGGAGATGCGTCGGCTGCTCTACGTTGCAGCCACACGCGCACGTGACGAGTTGCATCTTTTTGCCCGCCCCACGTGCAAGCGCGATGCAAACGGCGAGTGGATTCTGCCTGAGCCAACCGGCAGCCTGCTTGCAACAGCGTGGCCAGGACTTGAAGAGGAGATTCAACAGCGCTTTGCTGAATGGAAAGCCGGGCTGACTAAGAGTGCAACAATCGAATCCATCGCTGCGGCAGACGAAAGTAATCTGCTTAGGATGCCATCACCCACCAAGCCCACCGTGCTGCGCCGCTTGCCCGCTGATTTCCTTATTTCGCCTGAGGCTCCTCGAACTAGTGCGTCCGCGTCACCGATCATCGGAATGAACGGCAACCTCTATCAGCGACATGAGGGCGGATTGCTCACGCGGGCGCTTGGCATTGCTGTTCATTCCTTATTGGAGCAGGCGGCTGGTCTGCGTGAAAAACTTGATTGGGAAGAAACCCGCGCGGCGCTAAAAAAATCGCAGGCAATGGTTACAGCCCAGATTCGTTCCGCTGGATTAGAACCAGGCCAGGCAAATCAAATTGCCGCGAAAGCCGTTGAAATTGCTGTCAGGGCTACCCACGATTCCGCGGGCCAATGGATACTTTCGCCACACACTGACGCAGCCAGCGAGGTTCGATGGGCCGGGTTGGTCAACGATGAAGTGCGCACGGTGCAGGTAGATCGCGTGTTTCGTGCCGGCGCTGCGCCTCAAACCGAAAAAGGTAATTTCTGGTGGATCGTCGATTACAAGACCGCACATGAGGACGACAGCAAAAACACCGATCCATCAAATGTCCTGCTAGGATTACGAGCGCTATTTGCGCCGCAGTTGCAGGCATATGCAGAAGTACTCCGCAAATTGCACGGCGAAGCAGTACCGATACACGCCGGCCTTTATTATCCGCGCATGTTGCTTTTCGATTGGTGGGAGACTTAGAACGACTTAAAAGAACGTGGTGTTTCAGGCGCAACAGGGGTGCCGCGCCTGAAACGTGTGAAACTCTAAATCAGGTTGGACATCAGGCTGTCGAGTGCTGACTTTGGAGGTCGGATGAGCGACTCCGGCAACGTGCCCAGCGGTTCATCCACAACGTTCAGCATTTCTGTAAACGATGGCTTCTGGGTATCGATAAAGAAGATACCAGTAAGGACTTCGTTCTTTTCCTGCGCTTCCATCAATGTGCGAACTGCGTTTGCCCGGTCGGTGGGGTTGTAGTCCTCAAGTAGCTTGCGCAAGCGCAGGCTCGAACCATCGTGCATCTCAACATCGTAAACCTGGCCAGAATCGTAATCGACTTCGATATCATCGAAGCTGGCCACGAAATCGATCTCGTTGATCGGCTCATCGTACTCCTGCAGGAACTTATAGCTTTTCGTCGAGCCCTCGTGATCGTTGAAGGTCACGCACGGGCTGATGACGTCGAGCATCACGGTCCCATTGTGCGCGATGGCCGCTTTCAGCATTGAGAGCAATTGCTTCTTGTCGCCAGAGAACGAACGGCCTACAAAAGTAGCTCCCAGTTGAATTGCGAGCGCACATGTATCGATGGGCGGCAGGTCATTGATCACGCCGGTCTTCAATTTTGAACCAATGTCCGCGGTCGCGGAGAACTGGCCCTTGGTCAATCCATACACGCCGTTGTTCTCCACGATGTAAATCATCGGCAGATTGCGGCGCATCAGGTGGACGAATTGCCCAATGCCGATTGACGCTGTATCGCCGTCGCCAGAGACGCCGAGGGCCGTCAAGGTGTGGTTGGCCAACATTGCGCCAGTGGTCACCGAGGGCATACGACCGTGCACGCTGTTGAACGAGTGCGAGCGGCTCATAAAGTAAGCCGGGCTCTTTGACGAGCAGCCGATGCCGCTCATCTTGATCACTCCCTCGGGCTCTACGCCCATCTCAAACATTGCATCAACAATGCGCTCTGAAATTGCATTGTGTCCGCAGCCGGCGCACAAGGTGCTCTTGCCACCGCGGTAATCAACGATCGGCAAACCGATATGGTTCACTTTGGGATTTGGAGTTGCGGTTGCCATTTAGAGGCCCTCCTTCGCAGCGAATTCTTCGGTGATGGTTCGGGCGTCTATCGGCAATCCGTTGTAGTGCAGAATGCTGCGCAGCTTAACCACCTGCTCAGCCGGAAGGTCGAGCTTGAGCAGACTTGCCAGCTGTCCGTCTCGGTCCTGCTCTACTACGTATACGCGGTCGTGCGATGCCACAAAGTCATGAATCTCATGCGCGAACGGAAAAGCCCTAATGCGCATGTAGTCCACGTCCTTGCCGTATTCCTTCTTGACCTGGTCCATGCTTTCACGTAGTGCGAAATCAGTGGTGCCGTAAGCAAGGAAACCAATCTTAGAAGTCCCGTCCTTAACTGCAACGGGTGCCGGGAGCAGTTTGCGGGCGCTCTCAAACTTGCGCGTCAAACGCTCCATCACTTTCTGATACTCGTCAGGACGTTCCGTGTAGCCGGCTGCATCGTTGTGTCCTGATCCGCGCGTAAAATACGCGGCCTTCGGATGCTTGGTGCCTGGCAGAGTGCGCCAGCCTACCGCGTCGCCGTCGACGTCACGATAGCGAGCAAATCCACCCAGGCGATCAAGATCTTCCTTGGTCAGAACCTTGCCGCGATCCAATGGCTTTTCTGGATAATCAAATGGATCTGACATCCAGTTGTTCATGCCGAGGTCGAGGTCAGTAAGTACGAACACCGGCGTCTGCAGGCGCTCGCTCAAGTCGAATGCCTCGTAACCAAACTCGAAGCATTCCTTCACTGAACCGGGAAGATAGATAGGGTGTTTGGTATCGCCGTGCGACAAGAACGCCGTCGAAAGCAAGTCCGCTTGCGAGGTACGCGTCGGCATACCGGTGGATGGCCCCGTGCGCTGTACGTCAAAGATCACGCCCGGAATTTCGGCGTAGTATCCAAGACCTGTAAACTCCGCCATTAGAGAAATTCCCGGCCCTGAAGTGGAAGTCATGGACCGCGCACCCGCCCAGCCTGCGCCGAGCACCATACCGATAGCTGCAAGTTCATCTTCAGCCTGAACAACAGCGAAGGTGGCCTTGCCTTCAGGCGTTACGCGGAACTTCTTCAGCAGATCCGTTGCAGCTTCAACCAGCGAGGTGGATGGAGTGATGGGATACCAGGCGATCACCGTTACTCCGGCGAATACCGCGCCCATACCGCAGGCAGCGTTGCCGTCGATGATGATCTTGCCCTTGGTCTCATTCATGGGCTCAATTACGAACGGATCCTGTTTGATGAATGTGGCCTTCGCGTAGTCAAAGCCGGCCTTCACGGCGCCAAAGTTCAACTCAAAGACCTTCTGCTTTTTGGCAAACTGCTTTTGTAGACCGCGCTCCACAACCGCGAGATCAATTTGCAGAATTTGCGCCACCGCACCCACGTACACCATGTTCTTCACAAGCTTGCGAAGTTTGGCCTCAGAACAGACGGCTGCCGTGATCTTGTCGAACGGCACCGGATAACAAACGATGTCATCGCGATACTGCTTTATATCCAGTTTTTCTTCGTAGATGGCTACGCCACCAAAAGGCAAGGCCAGCGCATCTTCGCGAGCCGTGTCAGGATTAAGCGCCACGAGGACTTCGGCATCGCGCTTGCGGGCTACATAGCCGTCCTTGCTGGCGCGAATCGTGTACCAGGTGGGTAGTCCGGCAATATTCGACGGGAAAAGGTTTTTCGCGCTAACCGGAACGCCCATTCCGAAGATGCTCTTCAGCAGTACGCTATTGGCGGATTGCGAGCCGGACCCGTTCACCGTTGCTACGTTAATGCTGAAATCGTTTGCGACACGCCGTTGTGCGGCGAGTGTGCCCTGTTCTTGACCAAGGGCCAGGTCTCCTGTCGCCATTTGGCGGGATTCCCTTCCGAATTAGATTCTCAAAAAAATTGCGATTTTCTTGTTCGCTCCACATGTGATTATAGTCACTTACCGACCTTCGCGTACCGCTACTTGACCCGAAGGTAACGCGCTTGGTTCTCAGTCGTTCGGAACCAATCCGAGAAATAGTTCGTGCCTTAGATTCACGTTGGGGACATTCTGTTTGCTGCCCCAGAGATTCTACGCCTCAGTAGCAACCGATGCTCAAATCCTTAAAGGAAATCTCATGAATTCTGAGCCGCAAGCAATTTGGTTTCAATAACTTGACGAACTCGATTGTTCCGGACCTTCCTACGCATTCCGCCCTTCCTCGGACATTTTGTCTCATTGAGATACAGGTCTGGAGCCGCCATTTGGATATGCCCGCCTTCAATCCGGCTCAGAACGGCACCGCAATCATCTAGCTCTTTTGATACGAAATGGTGTGAGGTAAATCACTGAAGACTGCGCTAAGTTGCTTCAACCTAGCAGCAGAGGTTGGGGTCCCGTTGCTGTGTTTCGATTAGATTATTTTTTTGCCTGCTTACAGTCGTTTCCACCATCATGGTCGTCCGAAAGCAATGGATGGGCCTAGTCATTGCCGCCATCAATTGCGTGATTGTTTGCGTGATTGGAATGCGCACGGCGCAATATGGATTGGTTCCAGCAAACCTGTTCTGCATCCTTACTTATGCGTGGAGCATTCGCTCCGGGAGCCGCAATCGGAAGCCTACCGACAGACTTATTGCTACGCCAGCCACTCCCGCACTCCCAACAACTCGTGCCGAGGCAACTGCCCCACTTAAAAATAGCCGCCGTTCCGGGCTCTTCCTCGCCTACAGCGCCAGTTCGTATGCGAGGATGCAGAAGCACACGGCCGATGAGTTGATCGGTTCCGTATCCACTGCCGAGGTCAAAGCAGGAATCTGAGTGCAACTTGAAGTATTTACTCCTGAGCAACACCTCGGGCGCGGATGCAAGACACCGAAGCGGCACGGTCAATGAGTGCCCCGATATGATAAATTCAAACAGTCAGACCACCGCCGGAGAGATGGCCGAGTGGTTTAAGGCGCACGCTTGGAAAGCGTGTGTACTTTAACGAGTACCGTGGGTTCGAATCCCACTCTCTCCGCCACTTGATTCTAAAAGATCTATACAGACATCTTCGCCTCTGGCGGGCAATGAGTCCGCAATATATGCGAAATTCAAAATGTCCCTAAACCTTTATCGATGTCATAGCGAAGGTTGCAAGGCCGCGCGCGCACCGCATTCCCGAACAGGCGAATTCGAAGAGCGAAAGAAGGGCTGGAAGCGCTGCGACTACTTGCACTGTCTCACAATTCCGGAATCAAAGAGTAGGCGGCTTCCTGGACTCGGTCATGAAGAAAGCGATATGAGTCCGCTGAGCGAACAATAAGACCGGCGCGAACTGCTTCCAAGAGTCGATCATGCATTTCTTCCTGAGAATCCTCGTACACCGTTCGAAGAAGTTCGAACTCAGCGCTGTTCCCTAAGCAGGCGAGTTGTCTTAAGTACTCCTGCGTCGTAGTTGGAAATCGGCTCAGCTTTGCCACCATCAGGTCCACTACATTGGCCGTGTAGCCTTTTGCGTGAATGCGATCAACTTCCCAACGCCAATTTGCAATGGTTGGTTCGAATCTCAGCAGGCCCTCCACTTCCAGCTCAGTGATGAATTGGATTGCAAAGAAAGGATTGCCTCTGGTCTTCTCGTGGACTAATTGCGCCAGAAGACGAGCGCCCTCGCGGCTGCAGCGCAGAGAATCGGAAACCAATCGCCCTAAATCTTCCTGCCGAAGTGGCTCCAGCACAATTTCCTGTATTCTTGCTCCAGCGTTGCGGATCGCGGACAGCGTCCTCATAAGCGGATGAGATGAACTAACTTCGTTGTCACGGTAGGCTCCGATCAGTAACAGATGCCGCACGTCCGATTCGGTGACCAATTGCTCCAAAATTTCGAGAGTCGCGATGTCCAACCATTGCAGATCGTCCAGAAACAGCGCGAGGGGATGCTCGGCTGTCGCCAAGGTCCGGAGGAAACGTCGAAACACCAAGTGGAAACGCGCTCGTGCTTCTTTTGGTGGGAGCTCTGCCACAGTCGGCTGTTTACCGATTACGAATTCGAGATCAGGTATGAGATCGACAATCAGCTGACCATTCGGCCCTAACGCCTCTTGAATGGCGATACGCCAGTAGTCCATCTCGGTCTCGCTCTTGACCAGGATCTGAGACACAAGCATCTGGAACGCCTGTGCGAGCGTAGCGTAAGGAATGTCGCGCTTATACTAGTCGAACTTGCCTGCGGCGAAAAGCCCGCGTGGTGGAACCAACACTCTGTGCAGCTCATTTACGACGGAAGATTTACCTACACCGGAATAACCAGAAACAAGGACCAATTCGGTTGTTCCTTGAGCCACAACCCGGTCAAATGCCGCCAGCAGTGCACTAACCTCGCGCTCCCTCCCGTAGAGCTTCTCGGGAATCAGCAATCGGTCTGACAAGTCGTGCGCCCCCAGAGTGAATGGATCGATGCGACCATGCGATTGCCATTCTGACTGGCACCGCCGAAGATCGGCTTCTACGCCCGCAGCGGTCTGGTAACGCTCCTCAGCATTCTTGGCAAGGAGTTTCATAATGAGGTCAGAAAGCGGCTTGGGTCCGCCCCGGCGATCAATAGGCGGCACGGGCTGACGTGCGATATGGCAATGGACCCATTCCAGAGGATCAGCAGCCGCGAATGGGAGCACGCCGGTCAGCATCTGATACAAAGTGACGCCCATGGAATAGAGATCACTCCGAGAATCGACTGATCGGTTCATGCGCCCAGTCTGTTCAGGGGACATGTAGGCAAGCGTGCCGGCAATGATCTCTGGCGGCACGGGGATTTGGCGCTCGCATCGCAGTTTGGACGCGAGCCCAAAGCCAGTGAGCCATACCTTACCGGATTCGTCGATAATTACGTTCGCAGGCTTGATGTCTTTATGGATCAGGCCTTGCCGGTGGGCCTGGCCAACTGCTGACGCCAATCCGATGGCGATGCGCAGGAACCAAGTTATATCGTTCGGCTGTCCTTCGCGCTGCTCGATTACTCGGTCCAGTGGCTCGCCACCTGGATCCTTAAGAATGAGGACCGCGCGCCCTTTGTAACGCGTCAACGCGAGTGGCTGGACTGCCCATGTCGCATCGAATTCGGTCGCTAGCGAGTATTCGTGCTCTAGCCGGCTGAGACTCTGAGGCGCAGGCTGCTCAGCAGCGACCACCACTGCCAGGATCGGCATGGGGTTGGCACGCTCTCTTCCGCGGTAAAGATTGAAGGGCGCCCCCTCGCGAAGCGGCTCCAATAGGTACTCGGAATGCTCTGCCATTGAGAACACTCTAGTTGTCAGGACCGAACGGCCTAAGATTTCCGAACAAATGAGGACTCGTTGCGTCTCATCGACCAAGTGCGGATATTGGGGAAACTGGGTTCCGCAACGATAATCCGAAGAAGATGACTATACCGAAGGACCGCACCCACACACGACGACGTTTGAGCGATAGCCCATGAAATTGATTACGAGAGCGACGCAAAACACTGACACCGCCGCACACAAATGGAGATTGCTCAACTGAAAGGCATTGAACTCATCGAAGTAAAATTCCCTATTGCCATTTGTGGCCCTTCTAAGGTAATTGAAGAGATCTCGATCAATGCACTATTTTGATGTCGTTCCACGCTCAAAGCTGCTGCTTACAAGGAAGGAATTTGAAATGAATTCACTGATGACGAAGAAGGGAGCGCTGAAGAACTTTCCTGCTCTTCAGTCGACGTCGACCGGAATCGCCGGACCTCCTGCAATTTCGGAGATACATGCATTCGCCGTCCGTGGAACCGGAAGCGAGCCGGCGTACAGCGTGTTGCAGGTAAGCACTCATTCCGGCATCGTCGGTTATGGCGAATGCAGGCCGCTTTCCCCAGCTGACTTAGAAGATCTGAATCGGCTTGCAGGCAAGTCAGCCTTCGCATATGAGGCACTAACGCCTCTGGCCCCGGAACCAGCGCGGGGCGGTTTCAACATGGCGCTGCTCGATATCCTTGGCAAGCACACCAATGCTCCGGTGTATCGCGTCCTCGGGGGACCCACTCGCTTTGAGGCCCGAGCGATTGCAAAATTAAGTGGATCCTCCGACGACGACTTGCAAGCGAGCCTCCGACAACAATTGTCTGCCGGGGTTCGTGCTTTTCTTGTGCCCATTGCAAATCCGACTGCCCGTAACCAAGGCAGCCAATTTGTCAAAGTCAATGTGGATCGGTTCACAGCGCTTCGGACGGCGGCGCCGGATTCAGACTTCGCGATTGAAAGCGCGGATCAACTAACACCTGAAGATGCTGCGATGTTGGCTGTTGCTCTGCAGCCTCACCATCCCCTGTGGTTCGACGAGCCGTGCGACGTTACGAACCTTCAAACCTTGCGCAAGGTCTCAGACCAAACAGTTGTGCCGCTAGGCTTTGGCCGTACGATCCGTAGCGCGAGTACCTTTCAGGATTTGCTGCGCGAAGGGGTGATCGATCTGGTCAGACCGGACCTCCTCCTTTATGGGATCTCAGGCGCATGCCGTATCGCGTCAATGGCAGAACCCTACTATACCGCTGTCGCGCCGTGGCATTCTGCCGGGCCCATAGCGACAGCAGCTGCTTTGCATGCGGCCGCGAGTATGCCAAATTTCTTCGTGTTTCAGATCCCGAACTCGGGTGCGAGTTCGGCTGTCATTAGGAACGGCTTTTTTGAACTTCCCAAAGGACCCGGACTCGGTATCACGGTAGACATCAGCAAATTTGAGAGGAATCGAATCGCATGAACAGACGAAATTTTCTTGGAGGAGCTGCTGCTGCTCTCGCGGTCGCAGGCGCTCGCCCACTGAATGCCACCGGGACATCAGTTTTGCCGGGGCCTGACATTTGTGGATGCGAAGCCGTGATGGGACAGGCCTACCGCGGGCAAAACGATATGGATTTGTTTAAAGACGTAAACACCAATTTGCGGGTCACGAATATGGAGGTCTTTGGTGTCTCTTTGAGCCGAGATTCAGACCGCCCGTATGTGTTCGTAAAACTCGAAACCAATCAAGGCATCGTCGGGTGGGGCGAGGCGACGCTTGAGGGCAAGGCTGGCGCCGCCATGGCGTGCGTTCAAGACTTCCACGATTTCGTCGTTGGCTCAGATCCGCTCCAGGTCGAACACATCTGGGAATCGATGTACGTGCAGAGCTTTTATCGTGCAGGTCCAGTGATGGGATCGGCGATTTCGGGCATCGATCAGGCGCTTTGGGACATTCGGGGTAAGGCGCTCGGCGTGCCCGTGTATCAACTGCTCGGAGGCCCTCATGATGAACGCGGTGTGCGCGGCTATTATCATGCGGAAAATGCAAGAACCGACGAAGATCTTGCCCGCCTGCGCGAGACCGCACTTTCCACAGGAATTTCCTGTTTCAAGGTTGGTCTGCCAGACCGCGCCTACGAGTGGATTGAGACCACAGCGAAAATCGACAGAGCAGTAAAGCACATGGCGCGCTACCGCGAAAAACTTGGCGATTCGATCGATATCGCTGTCGATTTTCATGCCAAGACGAGCCCTGCTGTGGCATCCATCCTCTGCAAGGAAGTCGAGCCCCTTCATCTGCTGTGGGTGGAGGAGCCATGTCCCCCCGAGAATGTTTCGGCAATGGCAAGAATCGCCCGGCATTCCACGACTCCTATCGCGACCGGCGAGCGTCTTGTGGCGAATTATGGCTTCCGTGAACTCATCGAGAAGGGCGTCGCAGACATTCTGCAGCCCGATATCAACCACGCTGGCGGCATCACCGGAATAAGAAAAATTGCAGCGATGGCCAGCTACTCCAACATCTCGATTGCCCCTCATGCTTGCGAAGGTCCCATCGGCGGTATCGCCACAATTCACATCGATTCCTCGATGCAGAATTTCTTAGTCCAGGAAATTTGCAGCAACGCGGAGCCTGGAGAGAAAGAGAAAATCTGGGCAGACTGGTTCGGATTTCCAGTCATGCGCATGGTGGATGGAAGATTTCCGCTTCCCAACAAGCCAGGTCTCGGCTTCGAACTCAGCGAGGAGGCACTAGCAAAGTTCCCGTTCGGCGGCACTCGGCCGATGCCACGCAGCTATCAAGTAGATGGATCTGTCGCCGAATTTTAGCGATAATTCGCTCCTTTTGCCGGCGAATGTGTGCCTGCAAAAGGAGCGGTTTGTTGATCTCTGCCCTTAGAAACGGACGGTCAACGAGGCCGAGCAGACCAACTGAGTAAACGCAACGACAAGGTTGGGCACAGTACTTACTCTTTGCTGAAGAAATTGAGCACGACTCCACACCGTCTTCGCGGCCTAGAGGAGTATCTTGCTCCGATTCTGAGCTACACGATTTCGGCAGAATGTAGGGCGCTTAAAATGACAGCAACCAGATTAATCATAAAGATTTGCTGGACATCGCCGCATAGCTCCACCGAATTACTAGCAAACAATTAAACCTCTAAGCCTTTTTGATTTGAGAATCGGCCCAACACCGTATAGGCTTCGAATCTCAAATAGGACCATGGTTGGCGCATTAGAGCCAAACCCAGTTTGCTTGCGTAGCTTCCGGACCGAAGGCATCGAAGTACGAAACCGTCGAGCAGACACCGTCGATTGCCTTGGTCTTTGAGAAGCCCGTTTCAAACACAAAGCCTCTCCCGATCTCAGATTGGGCTGGATGCCAATCGCCACATCCATCTCCTCTCGGAGAGGACTGAGGGATATTTCTCCTCGACATCCCCTCATAGGACTCGTCGACCAAAGAAGAATTGATACCTCGACCCGTCGACAGAGATGACCTCAGGCAAAGCGAAGTTGGCAATTGGAACTGATGGAGACATTTCGAGCATGCTGCAAATCAACAGCTCATTGGACTTGAATCTTGGCGTCACGGAACGCGCCTGTACCCTGCCGCGGAGATCCTATGGATTGTTCCTAATTACTCTTCAATGGCCGTGGCCTGCCCCCCGTTTTCCGCACAGAACCGAGTACGATTTTCGTATTCAGGAAGGTGCGGAGCGATGTCGAGGAGCAAGCACACGGAAGCGCAGATGATTTTTACGGTGAAGCAGATGGAGGCGGGCCGCAAGGCTGAGGATGTTGCCCGCGAGGTGGGTGTCAGCACGCACACGATCTATACCTGGAAGTCGAAGTACGGTGTCATGGATGTGAGCGAGGCGCAGGAGGCCAAGCGGCTTCGGGATGAGAACGCTCGGCTGAAGAAACTGGTTGCGGATCTGAGCCTGGACAAGGAAGCCCTGCAGTCGGTGATTGAAAAAAACGGATGGAGCTCGCAGCGATGAAGGCCTCTGTTGAGCACATCCGGCAGAAGTTTGCCTTCACCGAGCGCCGGGCCTGCCGTTTATTGCTGGTACCGGTTTCGAGCTATCGTTACAAGCCAAGCCAGAACGATGATGGTCTGCGCGACCGGCTGATCGCGCTTGCTCGGGAGAAGCCGTGCTTCGGTTATCGTCGTCTGCACGTGCTGCTGGGCCGAGAAGGCGAGCATGTGAACCATAAGCGGGAGCACCGTATTTATCGCGAAGCCGGCCTCACGCTTCGCCGCAAGAAACGCAAGCACTGCGTGCGCCTGAGTACACCACTGGGCATATACACGGAGGCCAACCAGGAGTGGGCGCTCGACTTCGTGCACGACGCAGTGGCTTCAGGCCGCTCGATCCGCGTGCTGAATGTCATCGATGCGTACACGCGCGAGAGCCTGGCCATGGAAGTAGACTCAAGCTTCGCCGGTCTACGCGTTACAGGCGTGCTCGATGAGATCATCGCCGAGCGCGGACTGCCGCGAGCTATTCGATGTGACAATGGCCCGAACTGACCAGTCGCCATTTCCTCGCTTGGGCTCTGGATCGCAAGATCGACCTGGTTCACATCCAGCCGGGCAAGCTCACGCAGAACGCATATGTAGAGAGCTTCAACAGCAATCTCCGCGAGGAGTGCCTTCGCGTCAGCTGGTTTCAGAACTTGTTCGAAGCAAGACGGATCATCGCCAGCTGGCGCAACGATTACAACCAAAGGAGGCCACACAGCAGCCTGAACTACATGACGCCATCGGAGTTCGCCGCAAAAGCAGGCCGTGGAAAAGACGCAGGCCAAGCCTGCTTGAAAAACGATACAGCCGTTTTTCACTTTCCCACCGCTACGGCTACGGCGGGCTGAGTATTATTTGTATGCGGAAAATGGGATCAGGCCAGAACAGCGTCCTCCTAATAGTTAGTTAGCCTACCGTTGTTGATTTCTCACCAAGGCCTCCACGGTTGCCGCATAGGTATGAATTACTGATCTTATGCTGGTTGCGAAGGGCAGCTTTGCCCACCCGAAGAGTGAAACCTATCGTTAAGGCGCATCTGGCTCGTCCCTCGCACAGAATCTAATCCTTGGGTTCGATTAGACGACTAACCGGGCAGACTCCTGGGTTGAGCTGACTCGTCAGATTCACTTTTAACTAAGATTTAGAAACTAAGTCTATCCAAATTGTGTGTCGGAAGTGATTTAATAGTTTAACTATTGGCATTCCCCTGTTCCTGTCGTGCTGCCCATAAAGGAGAAAGATCATGCCACTTTCCCGACGCGAGCTATTGAGCGATGCGCCGATTTTCGGACTTCTTGCCGCAATGGCACCTGAATTGGCCTCTACCAGTGCTCGGGCTGAACAGAGCCCTAGCGAGGAAGCTCCGCACGACTCTTATGGCTTCTGGAACGGATTCTTCGATTCAGTAAATCCGGCCATTCAAGGCTCCGGCCAAAAGATGACAATGCGGGGTGTCGAGGATCAGTTGCCAGATCCTGGAGTTCAGACGCAATACCTTCATTACAAGAGCGACGATAAGAAACTGCGATACGCCACGGAGATCGGCGAACAAGAACTGCTCGATCATGATGGCGACGTGGCCTTGGGCATCTCGCTCTCACAGTATCGACCCGCAGTCGGCAGCACCGCAGCCAATGAACACGCGGCTCAATTACGCTTGGATACTACGCAGATCTACCCATTTAGAAACCTCCTTTCGCCGCTTGCATGGACGTCCATTGCTTCAGTGATAACGGATAAAGGGGGCTTTGTTTCGCTCGACCGCCTGGGTCTTAAGACAGATGTGGCGGCGCAGGGGACGAACAAGATCCTACTGACAAAGGGAACTGGCAAGATAGCTGTCAACATCTCGAAGGCCCCCCAAACTTCAATGTTTGTGAAGGCGTTGAATATCATTGTTGAAGGACTCAAGACTGCAGCGCCCCTGGTTTCACTACCGGCTATTAGCATCCCGGCCTTAAGTGCGTTTACGCAAACCATGAGCTACTGGGAAGATCGGACGCGATTCATCATGGCGGGCAACCTGACTTCAGCCGTAGCCACTCGGCAAGCGATGAATGATCCCAAGCGCGGAAGTCCGACAGTCGGCCTGGTCTCTGGTGATTACCTGATGTTTGCGCGGCAGCATGCTGAAACACTAATCAAAGAGATGGAGAATCTCGACCTTGTCCAGGGATACCTGGTGCGCAAGGACGCTGATCAAAATTTGCCATTGCAAAATCGTGCGATGAGCGTACTTCCCGATGTTTCGTACTTCTCAATACGTGTAAGTGTGACGGCACTCGGCTTGTCATCGAGCTAACTGCGATGCCGACCGAACAAAGGCGGTAAGCCATTGCCTGAATTAGAGACGCAAATGGCGGGGCCCACAATCAATGAAGGGAGAAAGAACATGTCCCTATCCCGACGTGGTTTTGTAGCTGATGCCTCAGCTTTGAGCTTGCTGATGGCACTCATGCCCGAACTTGCGATGGGCCAGAATGCCGCCCCCCAGGCTGCTTCTGACGATACGCCGCATGATTCCTACGATTTCTGGAACGGGTTTTTCGACTCGGTGAATCCAACGAGCAAAACGTACGGACAAAAATCTGCCTCGCGTGGACCAAAGGATCAACTTCCCGACCCGAAAGCGGAAACGCAATATCTGCACTATAGCGCCGATGCCAAGAGGCTGCGCTATGCCTCCGACATCAGCAAAGATGAATTGCTGAACCACAGCGGAGATGTGGCGGTAAGCATTGTAATGTCGCAATACCGCCCCGGAAACAACAACGGCCAAGCCAATGTGCGTGCCGCGCAGCTCCGTGTAGACACGACGCAGATACATCCTTATATGAACATTATTGCGCCCTTGGCATGGACGGCCATTGCATCGCTTGAACCTAACAAGGCCGGCAAGGTATCACTCGAACAGTTGGGCTTCAGATCTCCCCAGGCGATGCAGGGCACCAGCAAAATACTCCTCACACAAGGCACCGGGAAGCTGGCAGTCAACATATCAAAAGCCGCAGGTAATTCAGTCTTTGTAAAGGCACTTAACATCATGATGCAGGGTGCAAAGATAATCGCACCTATGGTTACTTTGCCAGCCATTAGTGTGCCGGCACTAAGTGCATTTACTCAAGTCTTGAGTTACTGGGAAGATCGGACCAGGTTCATTATGGCTGGCAACTTAACTACTGCGGTGGCCACGCAACAAGCCTACATCGATCCTGATCGTGAAGATCGCTACTTGGGTTTGCTGTCTGGTGATTACCTGATGCTTCCGCAGGAACATACTGAGGAGTTGGCCCAAGAAATGCCGAATCTGGATCTGATACAAGGCTACCTGGTGCGCAAGGATTCAGACCCTAACTTGCCCTTACCCAGCCGTGCCGAGAGCGCGGTCCCGGGCATTACATATGCATCAATGCGAGTAAGTGTGCAACCCCTCGACGCCTCGACAGTTGATAAGCCTCTTGCAAGCGGAGGCAGTTCTGAACATGAACATTCTGATAGCGAGTATGGGGGCGGCCACTCCCAAAAGAGCGCCAAATCAACAAAAGGAAGCAAGGGAAAGAAATGACCTGGAATTTTGCAGTCTGGAGACGGACTGGCAGAACCAGTCTCTTGTGTTAGGAACGCGCTAGCCCAGCCGCTGAAGTCAGAATCCCGAGTAGCATAACGAAGTCAATTCGAAACATGAGCCAAAGTCTCGTCTGATTGAACACTGGCCTGCGTCTTCTTCAAAACGCTGATCGACAGGCCGCTTGCCAAGCCCTGCATGGCCCTTGGATTCTGCTTTCCGTGAGTGGCTTCAGAGACGGACCGTTGTAAATAGGTGAATAACTCTCCCGCTGTTACGACGCCATCGCGGTTCTTATCGGCCTCCCCTTTAAGGCCCTTCAGCAAGAAGTAAGTAAAGACGCCATGGCCTCCCCATTGAGCATCCTCATAAGAGAATTCACTGATGTCACTGGCAGTAATAACTGCGCGTTCGCCCTTGGCTGCATACCGCTCTAAGTATTGATTGATCAAGTTACTACCGTTTTGACCGGCCTCTCCGGCCCGCGCGCCGCTGAATCCAAAGCTGTGGCAGGTGTCTGCTACGGTGATAACCCTCCTGGCTTTCAATATCCGATCATAGACATCCTGTAATTGCCACATGGGGAAGGCAGTACCACCCATATCTTCCGGGTTCGAGTCTGCTGTCAGTAAATAAAGATTCCTTTGATCGTGCGGGTCAGGAGCGCCATGGCCCGCAATATAGATCACTACCGTGTCTTGCGGCTGTGCGAGAGTGAGGAACGTGAAGAACGCGTTACGAATGTTTTTGGTCGTGGCCTTTTCATTGAGCAGCAGAGTGACAGAGTCATCGGCAAGCGCGCCTCCGGCGGGGGACTTGAGAAACTCCAGGAACGACATGGCATCCTGATCCGCGTATTCCAGGTTTGAAATCTTCGAATCGGCAAGATATTTGGAGATCCCAATGACAACGGCGAACGTCTTGCCCTTTCTCACTTCCGGCTTCTGACTTAGTTGCGCAGGGATAAATCCACGGGCCCCGCTGTCGGTTTGAAATGAAAGTAGAAAGTTGTAATAGTGTTGCCTTCCGAATTGGTCTTTGTATTCGAGTTCAACGGAGTTTCTGCCGGGCTGGAACCGGAATCCTCCGGCCGCGGTGAGGTCCACCTTGAGATCCAGACCATCGGCGCCGCTGCTGCTTTGGGTGGCAATGTCGGCCGACTCGGTATTCACCTTGGTATGGATGGTTCCGTAATTAATGTGCGACCCACCCGCCGGTATGTGGATCGCTAATTGCCGAATTGAGTCGGGCGCATTGGAAAACTCTGCTGTTCCGTTGCCCGGAATGCTGCCGCCGATATCCGGCAATAACAGGGAGGGGTCACGCATGTTAGTAACCTGCCCATGGTTACTATCCAATCCAATCAGCACCAATCCCGACAGGCTGAGAACGAATAGGCGCGAAATTGTAGTTATCGTCATAACCCCAGCCTCATTTATTCAAATAATCTTTGAAGGTTCCATGGCGCCGATTGTAATATAACCATCTCCCTTCCCCGCTCTTTAGCCCGGAGTTCCAGTTACTCGTTGCAAAAGTTTCGATAACTCGGAGGCCAACTTTGAGGAAACTTCAATCTCAACTCACCGCCATTGCCTTGCTCAGTCTGCTGGGCACCTATGCTTCACCGCAGATGCCGACTCCCTCCGCTGTCGCGCCTCAATACAACGACGCCGACAAAAAAAAGATAGCGGAGATTGAGCAGCGGCCCGACATTAAGGATGAAATCCAGGCGCAGTGGGATGAGCGGCGGCGCAGAGACATGGACTACATCTACAACATCAACTCCTCTGCTCATTTCAGTGATCTTTCCGGCCCCGAATTCGCGACATTCCGCGATCACTACGGACTGCTGTACAACAACCCGATGCTGCAGCGCTACTTGAACGACATTGGCCAGCGTCTGGTGCCCAAGGATTCTCCCAATATCTATTCGTTCAAAATTCTGCTCGATCCTATTCCGAAAGCGGAGTCTTTCTCAACCGGGACGGTGCTCGTAAGCACCGGCCTGATATCCATGCTCGACAACGAAGCACAGCTTGCCTACGTGCTCGGACATGAGATCGCGCACGTTGAAAAGAATCACTTTTACCAGGCTGTGAGGATGTCAGTTGTCGAGGATGAGCTAAACAAGGAAAAGGGCGAGAGTATTGAGCGAAAGCGCGCGATCTTTACCGCTGCCGTCACTACCGCCACCGCCGGCATCGGCGGCGGTGTTGCGAATGGCCTCAAAGGAGCATTGATCGCTGGAGCAATCGGACTCGGATCAGGCGCATTTCTGTCGCGGCTCCTCATCCGCGACAACACGACCGTGACCGAGTGGCCCGACGTCTACGAGAATGACGCCGACGAGACGTCCATCGGCTATATCCTGGACCAGAACTACGACGTGCGCGAAGCCCCAAAATTGTATGCGCGTATGGAAAACGCAGCGGCTCACGATCCCCGGATCGGTCTGGGGTTCATTGCTCGAGCCCCGCGTATGAAAGCGCGCAATGCAAAAATCCAAGAGTTGCTTTCCGGCACCTTGAAGTCATCGATTGAGTCCAAGCTCAAAGGAGCAGGGCTCAAAGGCTCTAGCGGCGAATTCAACCTGATTATGGCAACGCTCAAGCGCGACAACGGAATCATTGCGATTGATTACGATCTTTTTGCAATGGCTCGCGACAACCTTGACGAGGCCGTGAGTCTGCGAACTGACGATGCGCGCGCCCAGCTTTACCTGGGGAAAGTCATCTCCCTCACCGCGCGCAACGATCAGGACCGCCAGGAAGCAGAGCAACATTTCATGAAAGCGATTCAGTATGACGAGGCACGAGGTAATTATCCTGACCCGCACCTCGAACATGCTCTGCACATGATTGGTGAAAATGGAGACAAGGCGGAGATTCGTAAAGAACTGGAATCCTACATCGCTCTTTATCAGCGGCTCCATGCCGGCGCGTTGCCCAACAATATGCCGATCCTGTATGACTACCTGACGCTCGTCGGCGAAACCAAATGGTACGTGGCGCCTGCTGAAGTCATCTCAACCAAGAACGTGGAGCCCATTCACACCAGCCTCTCGGGTTCCCCGTCGGCCCTTACTGGCGCAGAGGTAATCGCAGTTGCAACGGCTTCATCGACGTCTGTCGCTGTCGCACAGTCCGCTGAAGACTCACTAAAACAAACTGACGTCTCGTCAGGAAAGCCCCACGCTGCTGTCAAGAAGGTAAGTAAACAATGAAGCTAGGACAGATTGCTCTTGTGGCCTTGTGTTGTGCCCCCTTGGTTAGTGTCACAGCCAAAGCCCAAAAGGTGTCAATTGGTATCGCACCTGTATTCGACGGCGGAGGCGAAGCATTCGGTCCGATCGTCGTGGAGCATCTCACCCTCTTCACCTATCAGGATCTGCTGCAAAGCTCGGTCGCTCATCCCTCGTTACTCAGCCCTGGCGGCGTCTACTCTCCACTGGATACAAGTTGGCTTGTTGAGTATGTTCAAGACAGAACGGATCTCAACCTGCTGGTTGTCGCTACGCTCAAGCCGGTAGCAAATCCTGGAAAGGAGCGCTGGGTCATTCCCGTGGATCTGCAACTCCTGAATTCCCGCACCGGCGACTCTCTTGCTTCATGGACGGTTTCAACTGAGATCAATTCCCACAAAACACTCACCGACTTCGAGCAGGCTGTCATACAACAGGGAACGAGCGGTCGATTCAACCAAATGAAAGACACGTACAAAATTGCGCCTTCCCGTGATTTTGAGAAGCAGCCCATCGGCAAAGCGACGGAACATCTCGCATCTTCGATTCGCGAGACGTTGGAGGCAAAGATTGCGGCTCTAGGCGTCGCGAAGTCCATGCCACAAGGGAACTTCTTGCCGGTATCCCAGGGCGGCTCGGGGCCGTGCACCCTCAACGCACGAATCACATATTCTTACAAGCACAGTGCATCCCACGCTTATATGCTTTTGGCCAACGGGTTGGACCAGTCCACAAACCTCAAGGATGGCGTTGCCAGTTTCACTGCACCCGAGGGGGAACTCCTGCTGCAGTTCTCCGTTAACGACGCGCCCTACAAGCTCGAGAAGGAATCGCTTTACCAGATGTCAGTTTTACACAGTTGCAAGTTCAGCAACTTGATCGTGGACCTCGGCCCCGGCGGGGATGCGCATAGTCATTGGGAGTGAAACTTCAGATTGCCCTGCGTACCTGAATCCGCCACATAGCGATGCTGGGAACTGAATGGTTGCCGCATTTAGAATCTGATCGGATCAGATATGAAAGTCCGCGTTGCCCTTCGATTCGCACTGCTCACTGCATTCGCTTCCGCCATGTCAGGAGCGCAAACGCAGCGGGCACTTCTCATCGGCATCAACAACTACCAGCCATCTGGCACTACAGCCGAGCATCCTGTCGGGTGCACTTACGGTCGTTGCGAGTTGGGAGCATTTCAGAATCTGGATGGCGCGGTAAATGATGCGTCTGCGATGGCAGATCTTTTGACCAGCCCGAAATTTGGCTTCCCCTCCAACCATGTCACAGTCTTGACTAATCCCGCACTGTTGCACGCGCGACCAGGCGTAAACATATTGCCCGCCGAGCAAACAACTCGCGACGGAATTCTAGCCGTAATGCAGAAGTATCTCGTAGAAATCCCGCAGCGCGGCGATACCGTGGTTTTCTATGTCGCGAGCCACGGATCCCTTCGCGTAAACAGCAAAGGCAACAAGTTATCGGTGCTTGTAAACGGGCAATATGTACATGCAGACAGCACGCTGGTGCCGTCAGACGCTTACAAAGGTGGTTACGATATTCGCGACCGCGAAATGGCACGAATTTTCAATGCCGCTCTGGACAAAGGGATTCATCTTACTGTGATCTTTGACAGCTGCCACTCTGGCGGGATCAGCCGTGGAATCGGGCCCGTCTATCGAGAACGTGCGCTTGCCTTCGATCCACGTGATATTGCCGAGGCGCCTGACGTGTCTGCCAACGGCCAGCCGCGCCCCGCGCCTACGGAGCGTAGTGACAATCCGGCCCTTGTATTTTCGGCAGCGCAGCAGGATCAGACGGCCAAGGAAGCTCCAATCTCAGGCGCAGGTTCTGAGGCGCATGGCGCCTTTACTGCAGCGCTGGTTGAGGCCTTGCAAGTGCTGCCCACTAATTCGCCTGCCTCTTTGGTATACGCACGCGTAAAGGCCGTTCTTGAAGGTAGCAGCGTCCCTGACCAGGTGCCCGACATGGATGCGACTTCGATGCGGCGCCAGCAGCCGCTCTTTGGCGGGGCTGCGGCAGCCTCTGGCAAGATGCTTGCGGCCGCCCTTGGCAGCAGCGACGGCGATTCGGTTTCCCTAGACATTGGACTCGTGTCCGGAATAGGCGCGGGCAGCGAGTTCACTGCGATTGCTCCAAACACCGCCGGCCAGAATGTGGTGCTTCGAGTGGCGACGTTGGACGGCCTCGCACGATCTTCAGCCAGTGTTGCTAGCCCGTTGGGTGCCAAGGTGGCGCCCGGAGATGTCTTCGAATTGAGTAAGTGGGTCCCTGCCGATGCGCCACCATTTCGCATATGGCTCTGGCCCTCAAGTCTCTCGTGGGAAGAGATCGTCGCAGCGGCAGCCCAAGTCCGAGCGTCGGGAGCAGCAGTGGTTCGCGATCCTGCAGAGGAGACGTGGACACATGTCCTAAATTGGAATGGCACACAATGGACTCTGCAAAAGGCGGGGACACCATTGGCCACCTCTCTTGGTGCACAACTCACCGCTGAAGCAATCCGACGCAATCTACCTCCTGGATCGAAGCTGTGGGCCAACATGCCTCCGTCGAAGGAACTGGCTCAAAAAATTGTTCCGGCCGGACTCAATAGCGCCGTTCAACTGGCCGACGGTCTGGCTACGGCACATTATGTTTTGGCAGGCACGCTTAAAGAAGAGGGGCTGGCTTATTCTTGGTATCACAAAAGCGATCTGATGGCGGGCCCTCCTTCACCGAACGCCGCACCACATAGTCCGGGTTGTTCTGGCTCGTCATCGTACCCGGTGCGCAGTGATTGGGTTCCGGTAACAAAGGCAGATGCGGTTGCTGCGAGCGGCGAGAAGTTGGCTCACTACGCGTCGTTGCTGGCCAAGGTGCACGGATGGCTGGAACTTGCAGAGAGCCCGGCCAGCGGCTCGGCTGGCGCGTACTACAATCTTGCCCTGATACCTTCCACATCCAGCGTGCCTATTGCCGTGGACCAGCCCGTCCGCCAGGGCGACGAATTGAGGGTAGCCCTGACTTCAACTGAAAGAGTCGTCGACCGCCGCTGGGTCTATGTGCTCGACATAGATTGCCACGGACAGGGAGCAGTTCTGTATCCGCGCAACAACAGTGAAAACGAGTTTCCAAACGACGCGGCGAACGGTAGGCAATTCTTTCTTCCCGGGGCCCCGGTGCTTCGCGTCGGTCCACCTTTCGGGGTCGACACCCTGGTTTTGCTGAGCACGGCACAACCGCTCACCGATCCATATATGTTGAACTTCGAAGGAGTAGCATCCACACGCGGATCGCGTGGCGCACTCTCTCCCCTTGAACAACTTTTGACGCAGGCAAGTTCGGGAACGCGCGGCTTCTCTGGTGAGGCACCGTCAAATTGGGGCATTGGATTAACTACGGTTCGCAGTATTCCGGTAGATGTGGCAAAGTAGATTGCGACCTGCTCGATCACAAGACGGACCTGATGCCACATGTGGGATGATCATTGCAGGTTCTTCCCAACATGCGCCTTCAGGGGTACCTTCGGCGATAATTTCCAAATTTGGAGATCCAATAGCCATGCATCGATTTTGGCTCTCACCTATTGCGCTTGCCTTGCTACTCTGCCTCACGGTCGCGCGCATTGCGGCTCAGGCGGCAGTGCCGCCGACTGCTCTTGCACCCTCCACATTGATTCTCGAAGGATCGGTCACAGGCTCCGATGGACGACCGGTTGCCAACGCCCGCGTGGATGTACGCCTTCAGGGGGCCGCTGACACCATCACCTTTGGCGACACCCTCACCGATGCAGACGGCCGCTTTGCGTTGCTGGGACTGGTTCTGGAGCCGGAGCGGTATGTGGTCCACGCTTCTGCGCCGGGGTTGCGATCTGATGAGAAGCCATTCACCATTGATTCGGCTGGACGTGCGAACACTGTCACCTTCAATTTGAAGCTGGGCGAGTTGCAGGCAACCCGCGACGCAATCAAGGAAGGTTATTCAGTTGTCCGTGTTTACTATGCCACCGACCGGGCGCCCTTAGTCGGAGGCTCGGTTGTGCAGTATGCCAACGAACGTGCCGGCGATCACGCGGTGTCCTATGGCATGTGCGAAGTGAGCATCCCGCGCAATCACCGTTTTGCCGAAGTCGAAGTACCTTCAGTCTGGCGTCTCGAGTTCCACGCCGACCCAGAAAAGCACATGACGCTTCAAACGGTTAAGACAGAGCCGAAAGACAGCTTTTTTCAGGACGTCGCTAAATCCGTTGAGCAGTCGCCGGGTAAAGAAGCCTTCGTCTTTGTGCATGGCTATAACGTTGGATTCGAGGGCGCTGCCTTGCGCACCGCGCAACTCGCCTATGATTTCGGATTCAAGGGAGCACCCATTTTCTACAGTTGGCCCTCCCGGAATATCTTGCTGGGATATCTTGACGACGAAAAAACAATCAACGACTCGATCGATAACCTCCGCCAGTTTCTTGAGGAAGTTGCTAACCGCTCCGGCGCGACCGTTATTCACGTCATCGCACACAGCATGGGCAATCGCGCTCTACTGCCGGCCCTGGCTCAATTAGCCCAAGATCGGCACTTCAATAATTTTGCCAAGTTTCACGGCATCGTGTTGGCGGCGCCAGACGTCGACAAAGACGCTTTCATCAACTGGGTTGGCAAGATCAAGAGCGCCAAGTCCCCGATCACGCTCTACGTTTCAGGACGTGATCAGGCGCTCTTGGCATCGCACTTGCTATTCAACAGCCAGGAGCGCGCTGGAGTAGGCGGCAACCACGCCATCGTCATTCCCGGCGTGGATACCATCGACGTTTCCAAAGTCAGTATGGATGCGCTGGGCCATAGCTACTACGGTGACAATCCCAATGTTGTGACTGATCTCTTGATGTCATTAAAAGGCCTACCGGCACCTCGGCCTGGACTGACTAAAGTTTCAGAAGGCAGTCTTGCATATTGGTTGATGACCCCGCGGCCTTGATCGTATCCCACGGGAGTTAGCCTCAGCCGCATGGAATGGGCATTTGCAGTTGCGCGGCTGATGGCCGCGAAGTTATCTCCGAGTTGTGATTAACTACCGATCCCTATAAAAAAAGCCGCCGAAGAGCTTCGCTGGTTGAGAGGCTGGTTCCTCTCAACTAGCAAAATCTCCGGCGGGGAGAAATCACACACACGAGTTGCTATGCAACGTCTGCGAAATTAGAACTGGTACTTCGCGGCAAGTTGCAGTTGCCGCATAGAACCTGTACCGGTGATGCGGCCGAATGTGGCGGAGTTCAGGTTCAAATTCGGCGTGCCCCAGTTTGGATGATTCAAAGCGTTGAATGCCTCGAAGCGAATCGAGATCTGATGCTTTTCGTTGTAAGGCATCTGTACTGACTTGTGCAGCGAAGCATCCAGGTTCGTTATGCCAGGGCCAGTGAAGCTGCCGCGCTGCAGGGTTCCATAGAAACCGGCGGGAGCATTGACATATGCTGCCTTGTTCACCCAGGTGTTCAGCGATCTCGCATTGCCACTTAGATAGGGGCTCGTACCGGTCGCATTCGGCCGATCGAAATTCCCGAACTGCCCTCCCGTGCTGCCGTTATCAAATCCGACTGATGGAGTTGCAACAGCGCCGGTCTGGTGAGTAAAGATGCCTCCGACCTGCCAGCCGCCAATCAATGCATTCAGTGCCCGATTGCTGACTGGTACAAGTTTCCCGGGTCCGATCGGCAGTTCGTAAAGCGCTGAACCAACAATGCGGTTCTTCACATCGAATCCACTGCGGCCATACTCGCAAGGTATGCATTCGGGGTTCTGCGGGTTTAACAGATCGTTGCCCTGGTTGCGGACGCCGCTCGTGTCGTCAAGGGACTTGCCGAGTGTGTATGAAGCGATAACGTTGAGTCCGTTGCTAAAGCGCCGAGTGGCCTTCACGCTGAATGCGTTGTAGTTTCCCGTGCCTTCGTCGTGCACTAACTGAATCCCACCCATATTGGCGAAGGGGGTACGGAAGGCCACAGAAGTTGCCGCGCCATTGCCGATATAGCCGTATGGGGTAATCGAATTTATGTTCTTGAACCCATATAGATGCCGGTGAACTGCTCCTTGGTAGCCCGCTTCAAACGACCAGTTCTGCCCTACCTGCTGCTGGATGTTGAGCAGGAATTGCTCCGTGTAGGTCGTCTTGTGGCTGACAGCATTTGTAAACGCGGTTGAAGGACCAAGATTGGACACCGCGCCACCACCACCAGGCGCTGCGTTGGCCCAGGTCAGATTGGAGTTGCCGTAAATTCCAGTCGCTGTGTTCGCGTTGGTCGCTGTCACGCGGCCGGCAATATTACGGGCCATGTCGAAGTATGCGTTGCCGATATCCTGGGTGTAGAAGATTCCAAAGCCCGTACGAATCACAGTCTTTGGCGTGGGAGAGAAGGAGATACCCAGGCGCGGCGCAATGTTGGTGTAGTGGGTATCTAGCAACGGACCATTCGGCAGAATTCCATTGCTGCAGGCCGGCTGTGGACCTAGCGGAGTTATCCACCTGATCGAGAGCCCTTTGTACACATCCGCCTGTGCGCAGTTGCCCTGTCGTATATATTGTGGCCACTGGCTTTGCGGATATGTTGAGCTAACGTCGCCCATCTTCGGAAACACTTGCACTCTGATGTTGAAGTTATTGCCGAAGGTGTCGTTCCACGGCGGAGTTATCTCATAGCGAAGACCTGCGGAAATGGTCAGGTTCGGCAAAATCTTGTAGGTGTGGTCGAAATAGTACGACTGCACCTTGCGCACATAATTTGCATTTGCCACAGCTACTGCAACCGTTGAGCTCTGCAGATTGCCCAGCAGGAAATCTGCAAGCGCATCGCCCTGTGAAAGCGTAGCGTTACCGGGCGTACCCGATTGCAACGCGGTTGCAAATGGTCCAGATCCGAATTGTCCGCGCGAGAACTGATTGCCTAGCTGGTTGAAGGTCTGCGGGTTGTATTCGAAGCCAATGCGGAATGAGTGCTTGCCTTTTACCCAGCCGATGTTATCGACAATCTGCCACATCGGATCGGTAATAACGTAGGGACCATCTCCACCGCGATCGCCGAAGCCGCTCCAGATGTTCTTCGTTGTTCCGGTTGGTCCAGAGTTAAATGAGACGTCCGGGATGCCCCACGTTGAAGGATCGCCGCCTTTGAGATTCGGAATATTGACTCCGCTGACCACATCGTTTGTAAATGCTGCCAGCAGCCCGGTCGAATTATAGAAATGGCTATACCCGAACCGGGCCTCGTTCACAATGTGCGGCGTGATGGTCCATGTGTTTGATCCCAGGTACTGGTAGTAGTTGGTAACAATTTTGCTTCCTGCCCCAAGCAATCCCGTGGACAGAATGTCTTCCTTGCCTGAGCTGTAACGGAATCCCCACTGCGATTTAACGGATTGATTGAAATCTCCTCGAACCGTCAGACCCTGGCGATTCTGTGGAGCTGTGGTTGGGAAAGTGTAGTTCGGAACCACCTGAGCAGAGGCGTTGTAATACGGCAGCGTGCTTGTCCCCAAATACTTCAACAACGCTGTGGACTGTGCCGCGATTCTGCCCGAAGGGATGGTGTTGTTTGGAAACGGAGTCTTTCCGAATCCGTTCGCGTCGCCTGTTGCTGGATCGTAAATGGTTACCGGCGCTCCGGCGGCTGTCGTGTAGCCCTGGAAATTACCGCCTGCAATTGCAGCGGAAGGCACGGTTGCAGAACCTTGACCAATTGTGCGGATCTTCCTCCATTCGTCATCGACCATGAAGAAGAACTTGTCTTTGCCGTTATAGACGTGCGGGATTCTGATTGGCCCATCAAGTTCAAACCCATAGTCATTCCACTTGTACGGATAGACCTGGGGTGGCGTTGCGTTGTACGGA
>Ga0265314_10000251_pt1 | contig 79144 bp, 53 predicted proteins | sample 4126metaG_FD_203106 | JGI IMG/M metagenome (GOLD analysis project Ga0265314, IMG submission 203106) | Rhizosphere microbial communities from Carex aquatilis grown in University of Washington, Seatle, WA, United States - 4-1-26 metaG | ecosystem: Host-associated > Plants > Roots > Rhizosphere >...
CTCCGGCCTCCTCAAACCCTGGCCCTGCGGGGGAAGGGATTCACGCCCTCCTGGTAGGGATGAAAGCGCAGTCTCATTTTGTTCCCCCGGCAGTCTCATTTTGTTCCCACCCCAACACCAAAGCCCACACTGGCGTACCGGATTGCGGTGCGAATGTAGGTGCGTATTGGGAACAGGGGTCCCTAGATGTCCCTGGTCTCGTTTGTTTACCAGCGGAGTCCGATGGTGCTTGAAGCACCTCCGTTACTGTCGCAACACTCAGGACGTGAACTACCTGGGCCGAACGAACCTTATTCACGACCTCGTATTCCCCACGATGCTCTTTGCCGCTTTAGGAGCAATGACCTGGGCAGTTCGAGGCTGTTCGGGCTACGGCGCGATGGCTGGCTGTCTGTTCGCCGGCGTCACATGGGGCACCGCCTGGTGGTTCATCGCTCGCGATCCCGCCCCCCGGCAATCGCGCCGCTACACGTCAGGCTGGATCATCCTCGCTTTGACCGTCGGTGTGGGGATCTCGGGCAATCGTGGCTGGATGCAGTGGCCGAGTTTCTTTGAAGGGCACCTTCAAACCAACACGCCGAAGGGAGAATTCATTCCCCTCTCCCCTGCGTATGGGTTTATCTGGCTGTTTATCGCCGGAGTGCCTTGGGCGGGCATCGGAGCCTGCATGCTTGCCTGGTGCGCATCCGGACGCCCCTTGCGAGCACGAGACTGGGCGATCCGGATTGGGTGCGCGCTAGGGACCGCTTGGCTTGCGCGGGCGCTTTTCGACGCGCTACCCGATGTGTTCCTTCCTCTCCACAAGAGTTACGCGACCCGGTATGGCGACTTAGCCGCCAATCCGAACCTTCGCCGGTTGATCAACGACAATCGCGCCGCAATCACGCATCTGGGCTTCTATCTGGGTTGCCTGGGTTACGAGGCCATGAGGCGGGATCTGAAGAACGTTGTCTTAATCCTCACCGTGGGCGTGGTAAACGGGATTGGTTGGGCGTTGTTCCAGAATTGGTCCTGGGCAAAGTCTCTCTGGCCGACCGCAGGCTTCAATTTTTGGCGCTGTTGGGAGTCGTCAGGGGGGATTAGCATCGGGATCGCCTACGGATTAGCCTATTTCCTGGTGAATCGTCGAGTATCGGACCCTCTCCGAGCCGCTTCGGAGTCCGGGTTCGGCAGCGACCACCCGAATCTCGAACGTTTCGGAGCCTACTCCGGGCTTCTCCTGGGACTAGGATTATCGATCAAGAATGGACTAAAGGGCTGGGCAAACATCTACGTAGGCAACGAGGACCATTGGAACAACATTCTTTGGGCCATCGTGGGTCCTTTGCTGATCCTTGGACTGGTGGCCATCGTGCTGAGGATTTGGTTCCGCCCGGTCGATCCCACTCAGCGTTCGAACGTGTTCCCCCACGCTTACGGTCTGCTGTGGCTCGTCTTGCTCACCCAAAACACCCTCGCACAACTCGTCACCGGACCGTGGACTGCCTGGAACGAAGTGGCCTTTAGCATCTATTACCTCGTGCTCTTTTGTTTGTCCGCCGCGATTGTCCATCACTTCCGCTGCGTCAGAATGCTGGAACGGCAATCGAAATTAGGCTCGTGATGAACAGCCAGGAAACGAGCAAGCCTGCGGCGCGATTACGGCTACGGGTCTCGGGGCCGGCTGAATCGGCTATCCGAGCAGGCCATCCATGGTTGTTCGCAGAGAGCGTGGTGGAACAAAACCGCCCCGGATTGCTCGGCGAATTGGGTGTCATTTATGACCGCAAGAATTGCTTTTTGGGATTTGGGCTATTCGACCCGGGATCGCCCCTGAGATTGCGGATGCTCCACGTGGGACGCCCTCAGGTCGTGCAGCGCGACTGGTGGCAGGCGAAGCTGGGCCAGGCACTCGAGCGCCGCTCTACTCTCTTCGATCACCAAACCACGGGCTACCGCTGCATCCATGGCGAAAATGATGGCTGGCCCGGCTTGGTGCTCGACCGCTACGGATCCACCTACGTGTTGAAACTCTATACCGCCGCATGGCTGCCAAGGCTGGACGAGATCGTGAGCCTCATCGGAGAGGCGGTGCACCCACAGCAACTAGTGCTGCGCCTGAGCCGGAACATCCAAGCCCTATCGGCCAGCCAATTCGGCGCAACCGATGGCAAGGTGATCCTCGGGAGTGGCGACTCCCAGTTCCCCGTTTTCCTGGAATCCGGAATCCGATTCCAGGCGGATGTCTGCCGCGGACAAAAGACGGGCTTCTTCCTGGATCAACGGGAAAACCGGCGCGAAGTGGAGCGTCTTGCGCACGGGCGCCGAGTGCTGAATCTGTTCAGTTATTCGGGGGGCTTTTCGCTCTACGCCGCCCGTGGCGGAGCGAGATCCGTGACCGACCTGGACATCAGCGCTCATGCCTTAAAAAGCGCTGATCATAACTACGCTCTCAATCACGAAATACCCACCATCGCCCAGTGCGAGCATCGGACCATTCAGGCCGACACATTCGAGTGGTTGGAACAGGCACCCAAGGGCCGGTTTGATTTGCTCGTATTAGATCCGCCTTCTTTCGCCAAGAATAAAGGCGACGTGGCCGGGGCTCTGGGAGCCTATCAGAAACTGGCCTCAAGCGCCATTGGGGTCTTGGGAAGGAATGGTTTGCTACTGGCGGCCTCGTGCTCGGCCCACGTATCCGCGGAGGCCTTCACGGATCTGATGCTTCAGGTAGCGCGCAGCTCCGGCCGGCCGTTCGCGGCCATAAAAACCACCGGTCATCCGCCTGATCACCCCGCCAATTTCCCGGAGGCGTGGTACCTCAAGTGCCTTTATCTGAGGTTTGATTAAAACTCAACCAGCGGCCTAGAACTCCAACCGTACCTGCGCCAATCGGCGCGCAGCTTCAGAAATCACGCGTTCCTCCTCAACCACGTTGTGCGCGTTGAAGGTAACACTGAAGCGCAAATAGGAGCCGGCGTCGTCCCACGGCACGGTGGAAATGAGCAACTCCGTAATCAGCCATTGAGAGACGGCTTCAGCGTTTGGGAATGCGAGACGCGCGCCGTCCGATTTCACCGCCGCGCTTGGCGCCTTTACATAAAGAAAGAACGAGCCCTTGGGTTTGCGCGCCTGGAAGCCAGCCCGTGCCAGGACGGCAACAAGCGCGTCCATTCGCCGAGAGTATTTCGCGGCGATCTGCTGGGTAATTTCCGGGTGGTCCAATCCGTGGGCGACAGCGTGCTGGATGGCCAGGAACTGGCCCGAATCGGTGTTGTCTTTGACATCCGCATAGGCCCTGACCAGCATCGCGTTGCCAGCGACAAAGCCACACCGCCATCCGGTCATGTTGAAACTCTTGCTTGCCGAGTGCAGTTCCACACCAACTTCCTTAGAGCCAGCCGTCGCCAGGAAACTCAACGGGCGCCCTTCAAAAACCAGCGCCGCATAAGCGGCATCGTGGACCACCACCAACCGGTGCCGCAGTGCAAACTCTACCACGTGGCGGAAGAACTCCGGCGTGGCGCTGGCGCCTGTGGGGTTGTTAGGATAGTTGATGACTAGGACCTTGGCCCGTGTCAGGACCTCATTCGGCACGCTCTCGAGGTCCGGCAGAAAATGGGTCTCAGGCCTTAAGGGCAGGTTGTGGACAAGGCCGCCGTAGTACTTGGCATGGGTCCCAAAAACCGGGTAGCCGGGCGTGGTCATCAAAACGAAGTCGCCCGGATTGATCAGCGCTGCAGGTAGAATCGAGAGGGCCGCTTTGCTGCCGATCGAGTGCACTATCTCAGTCTCGGGGTTGATGCCGCCGACACCACATACGCGATCCAAGTAGCGGGCGGCTGACTCCTTCAGCACTGCGTCGCCATTGTCCGCATAACCTCGATTCTCAGGCCGACGCGCCTCGGAGGCGAGTTTCTCAACCACTTCGGGGAACGCCATTTCGTCGGGTTCGCCGACCCCCATATCGATGATCTCCATACCGGGGTTGGCCGCGAGCGCAGCGCGCTTGGCCCGCTTGATCTTCTCGAATTTGTAGATAGCGGTTGATTTGCCGTAACTGGATCCGCCGATACGCTCGGCGAATAGACCTTGGATGTAGGAGTCAGACATGGGAAGGAAACTGAAGAGTTTACCCGGCGACCGTGCCCTCGCCGGTTTCGTTTTGCTCAATCTCGCCGGTCTCACCTGCCTCGTAAAGCGCCAGGCGTTTGCGTGCTTTCTCCGCGGCAGCGGTTTCCGGGTAGTCGTTGTCGATGCGCCGGAGCAACGCGACGGCCTTCTCCGGTTTATTCAGATGATAATAGAGGTTGCACAGGTGAATTGCTGCCCAGCCCCAATTGTCCGGGGGAAGCTTCTTGGTCAGGACCTCTTCATACTCAAGGGCCGCGGCCAGTGGATTCTTGAGGTCCTTCTCGTAGATCTCGGCAATGCGCAAGGCGACATGCTGCTCGCGCGGATTCTTGAGCAAATACTCGCGCATTAACCGGACGGCTTCCAAATGGTCGCCATCGGCCCACACTTGCTCGGCCTGCTCGTATTCCGGGTTGGCCACTCCTTCCAGCTCCTCGTTGAAAAGCGCCTTGTGTGCTCGATCCGCCAGGTAATGGGAAACGTCGTGCCCAACCATCAGGCCAATAGTGATCAACGACAGGAGCGCGCAAGCTCCGTACAGCCCCATATGAGAATGCGCCGCGACTACGGCAGGTTTCACAGCTGCCGCCTCGGTTGGCGAATTGGTTGATTCGACGCGGTCAAAGCGCCGCGCCATCGCTGCCTCTTTTTCGTGGTAATTCGCGGCGAAGCGCTGGGCGAAGACCAGGGCGCTAAGTGCGAGCACTACGTAGAGTGCAATTCTCAAAACCGGGTTCATTGGCAACCGCAACCTAAATTAGGCTCAAACTTGATTTTTTCACGCGAAAAGTGAGGTAGGCGCTCAACCCAGGCTGCGCGGCTGAGCTCGCCCGAAGGCGTAATAGTCAATCTGAAACGTCCAAACTGGCCACCCCTATTTATGCGTTGGCCACTGCAGCATCAAATGTAAAGGCCATCGCGTGACCGGCGGACGGGCGGTCCGTTGCACCCATCTCGCCCCAGTCGAAGCCATGGCGAGGATGGAGCCGTTGGATGGTCCGGAGCCGGTTTCAGTCGCACCATTACTACATCACTGACGGTGGTGCACTGCTCCAAGCTCGGCTCCTCTCGACAACAGCTCGGTTAAAACCAGCTGGGCACCCCGTAAATGCAATCACACCGGATATTTATAGCCCTTCCGGTACTCGCGCTTCAGCAAGGTGTTGGCGTAGGGATCGCCTACGATCACCTCTTTGTCGCCATCCCATTCGACGCTTCGGCCCGTCTTCAATGAAATCATGGCCAGCAGGCTCATGTTGGTCGAACGGTGCGCCACTTCAATATCGCAGATCGGCGAACGGTTGTTCTCGATGCTCGATAGAAAGTCGGCCCAGAGTTCCTTGATGTTCTGTCCGTCCGGTTCGTTCAGTTTCGCAGGTTCGTGGATAACCGACTTGTTTTTGTCCACGGGATAGAACGTCCAGCCCTGTTGCCAGCCCATGTGGAAGGTCCCCTCGGTACCATAAAAATAGCACCCGACGTTCTCGCCCTTTTCGGCTTCGTTGCCGGCAAACATACGGTGTTCCCAGGTTGCCGTGAAGGATTCGAACTGGAACACCGCCGCCTGACTGTCGGGGGCGTCAGTAGTCTGAGCTTCCGGCAAGTTCACCGCCGGACCGCGGACCGGACGGCCGCCGGAGGAGAAGACCCGGCGCGGATACCTCTCCTCAGTCCACCAAAGGACTTGGTCCAGCCAATGGATGCCCCAGTCGCCGATCTGGCCGTTGGCGTAATCCAGGAAGTGGCGGAAGCCCTTGGGATGAATCAGTTTGCTGTAGGGCCGCATGGGTGCTGGACCGCACCAGGCGTCCCAATCCAGACCGGGCGGCGGATCCATGGTTGGGGTGGGCTTTTCCGGCCCGCCGCCGTAATTCACAAAAGCGCGGACGAAACCGATCTTCCCTGCTTTGCCAGACTTCAGAAATTCCATTCCGGAGACATTATGAGGGGAGACACGGCGGTGAGTTCCGACCTGCACCTTGCGATCGTACTTGCGCGCCGCAGCGACCATCGCACGCCCCTCCAAGATGGTGTGGCTGATGGGTTTCTCGACGTAGACATGGGCCCCAGCGGCGACCGAATCGATCGTCGCCAAGGGATGCCAGTGGTCGGGCGTGGCCACGATCACGATGTCCGGTTTGTCCGTGGCCAACATCTCCCGGTAATCACGATACTTGTTGGCACGCGTGCTCGAAAGCTTCTCAACCTTCTCTGCCGCCGCATCCAATTGGTTGCTATCGACGTCACAGAGCGCGACTACGTGGCACTTCCCGGACGCAAGCGCCTCTCCCAGAATATTCATTCCCCACCAACCAGAGCCAATTAACGCCGTGGTGTAGCGGCCATAGGCGTCGGCCCCAAACAGAGGCGTGACGGAGAGAGCGGCGCCGGCTGCGGCGGTCGTCCTCAGGAAATGACGGCGGTGCATATTCATTGGATTACCTCTCGGGTTCATAATTCGCTCAACCAGTGGCTTTGGCTTATGGGGAAATACCAAGGCCGCGCGGCTTCGCAGTCAAGGAGGAAAAAGGGTCGAGACTCACCGACGAGGCACAAAGGACGCCGTGCGCCGCTGGCCCTCGGTGATCTGCTCCGGGCTCATCATTTTGAACAAATTGTCCCGGTTTGCCGTCGCGGCCTGCAGGCCTTGAGCGGCGGCTAGATTGTACCACTTGTACGCCTCCACAAAATCCTGGTGAACCATCCGGCCCTTCTCGTGAAAGGACCCAAGCAGCAACTGGGCTTCAGCAAAACCCTGGTCCGCGGCGCGACGATAGAGCTTCAATGCCTCGGCTTCGTCGGCGGCAACGCCCTGGCCACGTTCATACAGAGTTCCGAGTATATGTTGGGCTTCCGCCAAGCCTTGGTTGGCCGCCTTGGTCACCCACTTGTGCGCCTCGAATGGGTCGCGTTCCACAGTGGTTCCCTCCAAGTAATAGAGCCCGAGCTTTAGCAAGGCGCCAGTGTGCCCTTTGTCTGCCGCTTTGCGGATCCATTTGAATGCCTCCGCCAGATCCTTGTAAATGCCAACACCCTGCTCGTAACAGAGGCCGAGACTGTACTGGGAAGCGGGATACTCACTCTCAGCCGCCTGCGCAAACCAACGCATAGCCTCGCCGTGATCCTGGGCCACGCCCAGACCGCGCTCGTGCAGCACCCCCAGCTCGTGCATCGCTTTGATTAAGCCGTGGTCGGCGGCCCTCCGATACCACTGCCCAGCCTCAGCCAAGTTCCGGTCAACACCAGAGCCTTTCTCGAAACACTGCGCCAAAAGATACTGAGCATCGGTGAAATCCTGCGCCGCGGCCTTGCGGCACCAAATGGCCGCCTGAACAAAATCTTTCGGCACGCCTACGCCCTGCCGATAAAGCAAGGCCAGGTTAAACTGCGCGTTTGAATGGTCCTGATCGGCAGCACGGCGGAACCATTTTGCCGCCTCGTAATAGGACATGGCCACCCCCACGCCTTTTTGAAAACACACGCCCAGCCGAAACTGAGCCTCCGCCAGCCCTTGCTCGGCGGCTTTCGTCAGCCAGCGTACGCCAGCGTCAAAGTCCAAGGCAACTCCCTGTCCCTCGAGGTAGTAGGACCCAATCTTAAGTTGCGCCGCCTCATTTCCCTGTTCGGCAGCTTCCAGATACCACCTCGCAGCGAGAGTTTGGTTCTGGGCAACACCCAATCCCTTCTCGTGCAGGAATCCCAACTTCACCTTGGCTGATGCAAGTCCCCGTTCCGCTGCCTTGTGGTACCATTTAGCCGCCTCGGCGAAATCCTGGGGAAGACCTGTACCCTTCTCGTAAAATAAACCCACTTTATGCTGGATAACGGGGTCGCCGCGCTCGGCATCCCTCAGCATTGCGCGCAAGGCATCCGAATGGCCCCGGGTACGGTCCTCAACGGCCTTTTCCAAGAAAGCAGTCTGACCGGGAGCGTCCGCTGTCTTAGCGGTCCACTTAGCAGCCTGGGCATAGTTCAGCGGTGAGACATCTCCACTAACCTGTTCTGCTGGAGGCAACTCCCCCTTCAACCGCTCCAACTGGCTGGTGGGGTTCTCGGTCTGAGTAATGCCCTCATTTTCGGCCTCCACCGGGGGTTCTTCCGCTTTGGGGACGTCAGGCGTCGGCGCAGGGGCTGGCGGTGCCTTGCGCTTGAACAGATCCGCAACCTTTGAAAATGGTTTCATGGCGCCGCGCTGCCAGCGGCTAGATTGACCATAGTTCATCGGCCGATCCCTGCCAAGACTGGAGTTTCCCCAAACAACGTCGATCAGCCACGGTCCTAGCTCGCGGCAACCCTAAGGTGGTGGAACATCGAACGGTTGAAATCATCATCGTCACCGGCTTCTTTTCGTTGTCACCTCCATAGCCCTTTTCCGGACTGACATATTGAAATAACCGCGAAGCGAGTATCGAAAATGCTGGATTCGAAGATTTAGGACCCCCGAAAACTTGAATAACGTTGGTGGGTTCCTCATCATTAGCCTTGCATCGTCCACGTGGAATAAGCAATTTCAACCTCTCATGATAACGGTTCAGAACCTCTCGAAGCGATTTGGGGAACTTAGGGCGGTCGATCGGTTGAGCTTTGCCGTATCTGCCGGGGAGCTGTTCGGTTTTCTTGGTCCCAACGGCGCCGGAAAGACCACCACCATATCCATGATCTGTGGTCTGTTGCAGCCGGACGAAGGCACAGTTCAGATCGGGGAATTCAATCTCTGGCAATCTCCCCGGCAGGCCAAGCGGCTCCTGGGTCTGGTACCCCAGGAGCTCGCGCTCTACGAGGAGTTCTCGGCGAAAGAGAATCTCCACTTCTGGGGCAGTCTCTACGGCGTCGCCGGCCCGGAACTCCGCAAGAACAGTGAAGACATACTCGCCAGGGTGGGTTTGGCGGACCGAGCTAAGGAACCAGTTTCGCGGTTCTCCGGGGGAATGAAGCGCAGACTCAACCTCGCGATCGGGTTGGTCCACCGCCCGCGAGTGCTCCTGTTGGACGAACCCACCGTCGGTATCGACCCCCAAGCTCGAAACAACATCCTAGAGATCATCCGTGAGATTGCCCGGGAAGGGACCACCATCCTCTTCACCACACATCATCTCGAGGAAGCGGAAAAGCTTTGCGACCGGCTCGCGATCATGGACCATGGGAAGGTCCTCCAAACCGGCTCCGTCGGCGAGCTAGCCAAGGTCGTTGGCGCACACGAAATCATCACCTTGAAAGGCCGATTCTCGGCGGAGGAGCTTCGCCGTTGTCTCGATCACGAGCCTATTTCCTTCGTCAACCTCGCGGATCAAACCGCGACCCTGACGATCAGCCAGGAGGGCTACGGATTGCCAGCAATTGTGAACCGACTCAGTCAGGCCGGCCTGACCCTCGCGGACATCTCGGTTCAGAAGCCTAGCCTGGAGAGCGTTTTCCTGAAACTGACCGGCCGGGAACTGCGCGATTGAGAACTATCCTCATATTGCTTCTCAAAGACCTGCGCCGTGATTGGAAACGGCCCTGGTCGATTCTGATCTTCGCGGCCCTGCCGTTGCTTTTGAGCACCTTAATGGCGTTCATTTTCGGCGGGAGCGGAGGAAAGACCGCTGCCCCTACTATCCACATCGCCCTGCTGGATCAAGACCAGGACCTGCTGGCTCGGGCAATCCGGTCGATGTCCTCCCAGGGCGATGCCGCGCGACAGCTCCAACTTCACTTGGTCGAGAACGAGGCAGAGGGTCTGCGCATGCTTGAAGAACGGCGGGCGTCGGCTTTCGTGATCTTGCCGCTGCATCTCACCGAGGATCTGCTCAACGGCAAAACCAACACGATTGGACTGTATGAGAACCCGGCCGAACAGGTGCTGCCAAAAGTCGTAAGGCAAGGAGTCACCCTCTTGGCTGCAGGACTCTCTGGCGCGGCCGACCTGCTCCACGAGCCGCTTAGTGAGATCCGCCAACTCTTCAAGGGCAGCGGCTTCCCCGCTGAGGGCGCCGTTACGGCAATGGCCTCGTCGTCGGTGGAGAAGCTGCGCGGAGTGCGGGTTTACCTCTTCCCTCCACTGATCCAGTTCAAGACGGTGAAGGCCAGCGATTACCGCGTAAGTTCGACCAACGCTCCAGAGCAGGCGCCCAAGCCATGAACGAGGTCTTCGCCATCATGTTCCCGCCGACCATGTTCCTCTGGGTGTGCTTCGTCGGCCAGGGACCGTTGCAGGACATCCTGGCGGAGAAACAGGCACACACCCTCTCCCGGGCGCTGGCGGCTCCAGTCACACCCCTCCAGTTCTTGTTCTCCAAGTTCGCGCATTGCCTGCTTCTCTGCACCGCGGTGCAAGCCGTGCTGGTCCTTCTTACCGGGTTCCTCTTCCACGTGCGATGGGGCGCGCCGATTCTCGTAACAGCAGTGCTGGTGGCCTCCGCGTGCTCCATAACCGGCCTGCTGGGCGCCACCTATTCGTTGGCCAAAACCAAGGAACAAGCCAACGCCCTGAGTTCTGGAGTGTTGATTCTCTGCGGATTGTTGGGGGGTGGCATGGTGCCGTTCGAGAGCCTGCCGCCTTTCCTCCAAGCTGTCGGCCAATGGTCTCCGAACCGGTGGGCCGTGATCGCGCTGCGCGGTGTGCAACACGCCAGGCCGTTTAGCGAACTGGTGAGGCCCGTGGGCATGCTTCTGTGCATCGGTCTAATTGGGAGCGCAGCGGCTCTCGCCGCCTTCAAGCGCCGGATCGTGGCGCCCAGAAAACCATGAACACGCTGCGAATCGCGCTTTGGGATCTTCGCCGGATGGCCAAGGACTGGCAGGCAGCGCTCTGGCTCCTGGTTATGCCCCTGCTGTTTGCGGGCATATTCGGCAGCGCTTTCCGCAACAACGGTCCGCGCGACACCTGGATCCCGGTCATCGATCTGGACCACAGTGAATTGTCGGACCTCTTCGTAGCCCAACTCAAGCAACCCGGCTACTGGATCGATGTTAAGGGGCCGGAGGATGAGGCGAGGCTCAACAATCAATGGCCATACGGAATTGTCGTCCCCAAAAACTTCGCCAAAGCGATTCTGAACGGCGAGGCGGTCAAGCTCACCGTGACCAAGGGCGACGCGAATCCTGAGAATATCCTCCAGGTGCAATCCTGCCTCACTCAAGGAATTGTGCGGTTCACCAAGGCAATTGCGAGTTTGGACCTGAGCCATCGCGAATGGAACGACGCGACTCGCGAATTGCTGCGTCAGACGCTGGCGCGACCGGACCTTCTGACGGTGGCCACGCTCAGCCATCGTTCCCTGCGCCCACCGCCAAGTGGATTTAACCTGAGCCTCCCCGGGATCCTGGTGATGTTCGTGATGCAAATGGTGCTCACCTACGGAGGAACAACGCTGGTCAGTGACCGAGTCGGTGGGCAGTTCGCACGTCTCTCGGCTGCGCCGGTGAGTCTGGCTGATGTCTACTGCGGGAAGGTCCTCGCACGGGTGCTCATTGGGTTCATCCAATCAAGCGTGCTGCTGGCCTGCGGTGCGATCCTCTTCAAGATGCAGCTGGGAGATCATCCCCTCTACCTGATCCCGGTGTTCAGTGCGTTCGCGATCTTTTCGGGATCTTTGAGCCTACTTGGCGGCGCCCTCTGCCAGACCGAGAAACAAGTCATCCAACTCGCGATCTTCTCCTCCTTGTTCCTGGCGGCGCTGGGAGGCTGTTGGTGGCCCATTGAGATCGTCCCGGCCCTCTTCAAGACCGTTGCCAAGTGCACACCCACCTATTGGGGCGTCCATGCGATCCAGAGCGTCCTCTATTTTAACAAGTCTTACGAAGTACTTTGGCTGGAGTGCCCGATATTGCTTGGGTTTGGAGCGCTTTGTTTACTTGCCGCGGTGCCGGTCGCCAGACGGCGGAGACCCGACGCCCGCTAGAGGATGTAACGATCAGGGGGCCCGCTCGCTCTTTCCCAGTTTGCCATCGTCACCGACGCGCAGAATCGTCCCTTTGGCGATATTCTCGGTAGTGCGGGTCAGCTCGGCTTCGGGGTTGGCCCCCTGTGCGTTGATCAGATAGCGCTCGCCGTTGACTGGGTTCTTCCAAAAGCCGGGGCTGAGGTAGGGCCCCAGATCCTCCGGTGTCAGGACGTGGGTCGAGCCGGCCGAGTGCCCCTCGTACCAATAGTGCTTGGCCCGTTCGATTTCGATCAGCCTTCCTGCGATCCGCTCCAACGGCGAGGGTCCTCCGGCGGGCTTGGGTCGGGATAGCCAAAGCGCCACAGCCAGCACCAAGGAGATTATACCAGCAACGGCCAGGTAAACCATCCATCTGGAAACTGAAGTTGGCGGAGAACTCATAGGTGAAAACGGCGTCCGCAAAAGTAGGAGCGGGGAAGTTAGGCCACAAGTCCGAACCGTCCGATCCGAAGCGTCACCCCGTCCATAGAGTGGCCGCCATTAGATCCCGCGCCGGAATCGCCCGGGAAACGCCGCCGGGGCGGTCCTAGTCCGATTCGTCACTTCAGGCTTCTCTGGTGCCCTGAGAATGGAATACTGCGCCCGTGCCAAACGAAAGTCGTCTCGATCATTTCGCGTGCCCATGAACGAACTTCAGTCTCTTCCTCCGTCCAGAGGCGCTACGGAGGCACGTTCCTGGTTCGACGTGGTTAACAGCGAGGAATTACAGTCGCCAGCCTTGTTGCTCTTCTCGGAGCGCATGGAAGCAAACTTCCAGGAAATGCTCCGGATCGCAGGTGGTCCAGGCCGGTTACGGCCGCACATCAAGACCCACAAGCTAGCGGAATTGGTCCAGCGGCAGATGGAACTCGGGATCACGAAGTTCAAATGCGCAACGCTCGCGGAAGCGAATATTGCTGCGACCGCAGGCGCCACAGACCTCCTGCTGGCCTACCAACCGGTCGGCCCCAACGTCAAACTCCTGCTTGAACTCGCGGAACGATTTCCTCGGTGCGACTTCAGTTGCCTCGTGGATAACCGGGACAGCATAGCGTGTTTGGCGGAAGCCGCCGCAAAGCGCTCGCGCGTGCTAGAGGTGTTGGTGGATTTAGACATTGGCCAACACCGGACCGGCCTGGCAGCCGACCAGCGTGTGGTGGATCTTTATCGGCTGATTTGCGGATCCCGTGGGCTGGTCGCGGGCGGTTTACACGCCTACGACGGGCACCTGAACGATCCGGATCCGGCAGTGCGCACCGCCGGGTGCAATGCCGCGTTCGCGCCGGTAGAGGCGTTGCGGCGCGAGTTGCTAGCCGCGGGGTTGCCGGTGCCGCGAGTCGTGGCCGGGGGCTCGCCCACGTTCGCGATTCACGCGCTGCGCGAAGGCGTCGAACTCAGCCCAGGCACTACCGTGCTGTGGGACGCTTCCTACTCACAGAAACTCCCGGATCTGCACTTTCTACCTGCAGCCGTCCTGCTGTCCCGCGTGGTGAGCAAACCCACACCAAGCTTTTTGTGCCTCGATCTTGGCCATAAGGCGCTGGCCTCGGAAATGCCTTGGCCGCGGGCGGTGTTCCTGAATCTGCCCGACGTGCGATTCGTGGGCCATAGCGAGGAACATCTGGTCGTTGAGACACCCCACGCCGATCAATTCGAGATCGGTCATGTGGTGTACGCGCTGCCGTGGCACGTCTGCCCCACCGTCGCTTTGCACGAGGAAGCTCATGTGGTCACCGACCGAGTCGCGACAGCGACCTGGCGTGTGGTTGCGCGGAGCCGAGGGATCTCGTGGTGAGGGCGGCCAACTTCGCGGCAGAAATCTAGTGAACCTCGAGGACTCGTATCGCATTGGCCTCCTGTTTGCCGGGATCGGGCTTCTGGTGGTCCTGGTCGCTCGGCTGAAGGTTAATCCCTTTGTCGCTCTCTTGGCGGTGTCCTTGCTGGTGGGATCTGGGGCAGTCGCGCTCGGCCACCTCGGGACGGGTGGTCCGGATGCGGCGACATCGTGGGGCTTGCCGGGCGTGGTGAAATCGATGCAGGAAGGCCTTGGCGCAACACTCGGTGGTGTGGGGGCGGTGTTGGGCTTGGGGGCAATGCTGGGCAAGCTATTGGCCGAATCCGGGGGAGCGGCGGTATTAGCCGAACGCCTCCAGGCCTGGTTCGGGCCAAGCAGGGCACCTTGGTATGTCTTGGTGCTGGCGTTAGTCATCGGGCTAGTGACGTGGTTCGCGGTGGGCCTGCTATTGCTCTTGCCCATCGTGCTGCGGCTAGGCTCCGGCGAAAAGCGACCGTTTCTCGCCGTGGCCATGCCGCTGGTCGCCGGCCTATCGGTGATGCACGCGCTGATGCCGCCGCATCCTGGACCGGTGGTAGCGATTGCAGCTCTACACGCCGATACCGGCTTGGTCCTGCTGTTCGGGGCGGTGGTGGGAATTCCCACGGCATTGGTTGCCGGGCCGCTCTACGCACGGTTTCTGGGTCCGCGCTTGAGTGTGGCCTGGCCGTGCGCTCCCGCGAACCCAGCGCCCATCGGCAGCAACGTGCGAAATCCCAGCCTATCGATGACGCTTGCAGCGATCCTGCTCCCGATCGGGCTCATGCTCCTGGCCACCGCCGCCGAACTGACGTTGCCGAAGGGCGATCAAACACGAGCGATTGCGGTGTTCGTGGGTGATCCGAAGGTCGCCCTCCTGGTGTCGGTTTGCTTTGCGATGTGGGTCCTCGGCACCCAGTGCGGTCACCCGCGAGCCCGGCTTCTAGCATTCACCGAACGCAGCGTGGCTGAAGTCGGCATGACCATCTTGATCGTAGGCGGTGGGGGGAGTTTCGCCCAGGTCCTCAAGGACGGTGGGATGGCGACGGCTCTGAGCGGGTTGGCTGGGGAGTTTCATCTCTCCCCCCTGATTTATGGCTGGATTTTAGCCGGGTTCATCCGGGCGGCGACCGGCTCCGCCACGGTGGGCATTACGACGGCTGCAGGACTCATGACCCCGGTCCTCGCTCAACACCCCGAGTTCTCGCGCTCTCAGACGGCCTTGGTCGTGGTCGCCATGGGGAGTGGGTCGGCGATCCTGTCACACCTCAACGACGGTGGGTTCTGGGTGGTGAAGGAAACCCTGGGCCTGACGTTGCGTGAGACGTTTTTGACTTGGGGAGTTTGCGAGACCCTCATCGGTGTCGTAGGACTCCTACTGTGCCTGGCTTTCTTCCCGTTCGTTTGAAGGACGGCCGCACTCGGCTAATGACCGGACCGCCTCAGCGACCGCGTCGTAGTGGAATTCCTGGATGACCTGAAAAGCCAACGGCATTGGCACCGATATCGTCAACGGTTTCCAGGCGTTCGGGAGGGGTGCGCGGTGGATTCAAGATCCAGCTTCAGAAACAGGCTCAAACAGTTGAGGCGACTGTATTATTACGCCCTAACGGTACTCCAAATCAGCTCTGACGCACACGCGCGGCGTCTCCGAGGGCGCGGTCACTTTCCATGTGGTTTTAGTTCCGCCACGAATCCGCCGTCCAGAGCCAGGTGGACATTGAGGGAGTCGGCCGATGAGAGAGTCATCGACTCCATGGACAGGTGATTGGGGTCGGACTCTGCATCCGGAGCGTCCTTCCATACCCGAGCCGTGTAGGGTCCTGCGCCAAGGAACGCCAGCGGCAGAGAGAGGTCGCGGGGCTGTTTGGCGGACATCCCGCCCAGGTACCAGGTTGTGCCCTTGCGACGCGCGGTCACCAACACCTCCCCTACCCGGCCGACCAAAACTTTGGTCTCGTCCCACCAGGTGGGGACCAGCTTCAGAAAATCGAATCCGGGCTGGCCGAGGTAAGCCAACGGATAGTCGGCCACCATGGGATTGGGGTTATCCCAGCAAACGTACATAGCGAGCATGTGGCACCGAGTTCCAAGAACATTCGGGCCAACGTTGATTGGTTTAAACTGAGCCCTGGTCACGGCTCGGAATCCGCCCAGGTGATAATCCATGGGCCCAGCAATGAGCCGGGTGAAAGCCATCATGAGGTTGTGGTCCGGGGTGCAGCGGTCGCTCCACTTGAGGTACTCCAAGTTGAGCGAGCCCTCGTGGTTCATGAGGTTGGGATAGGTGCGCTGCCAACCGGTAGGCTTCCAAACCCCGTGGAGATGAATGAGGATATGGTGGCGAGCCGCGGCGTCCAGGACCGACTCGGCAAACTCGATCGATTCTTGATCGTCATGGTCGAAGAAATCGACCATCATCCCACTCCAACCCAGCTTCTCGAAGGCGGCGAAGGCTTCCTCAACCCGGCCACGCACCGCGCCCTGATGCACCCAGGTCCACAACCGCACGTGCTTGGATTCCGCGTAGCGCCGAATGCCGGCAAGATCAAACCCGGCCCGCGGCTTGGTCACGTCGGTGTCGGGCCCCGGTTCGGTTCCTGGTTTGGATTGCTGGTACCAAGGAGTAACCGTGTTCTCGGTTGAGGTCAGGGAGTGGGTGGGGATCGCGTTGCTGGCGCAGAAATCGATGTATTTTTTAGCCATCTCCAACGAAAGAATCGGCAGGCCTGGCTGGCCGTCAAAGACGTCACCGTTCCACCACGAGAAGGTGATCTTGCCGGGCTTGATCCACGACACATCTTTGACGACAGAAGGATCGTTCAGGCAGTAGATCGTTTCCGATTCGAGCAGGACGCCTGGCCGATCGCCGATGAGCGCGACGCGCCACGGGGTTTTCATCGGCAGGGGCCGGACAACTTTCGTTCCGTCCGGCCGCGGTGTAAGCCGGCAGACCAGATCGTTCCGGGCTTGCTCACCAGAGGGCCGCATGAGGGACATGCCCGCGTAGTGTCGCAATGAGGCTTCGGTAACGGCCACGCAGGTGTTGTCGGGCCAGGACATCGTCAAGGGCAAATCCAGGAGGGCGCCCGGGCGAATCTTGCGATAGCTGACAGCATCAACGTTGTGCTCATGCGAGGTGGTGAAGTTCTCGAGGTATTGAACGAAGGCGGTCGGCTCACCCTCAAACCGGAATGAGGTGGTCTCGTCGGTGATGGTAATCGAGGAGGGCATCCCTTGGACCGGCAGCTCGTACCGAAACGCGATCGCGTCGTCGTAGCAACGGAAGACCACGTCCGCGCGCCGGTGCTGTGGCGTTTCCATGGTGTAGCGGAGCTCGTGGAAGCGATCCTGCGCGTGGTCTGCCCGTCCGAACAGCACCGGAATCCGGTCATTTACCGATCGCCGGGCTTCGTGCAGAACACTCACTCCTGCCATCCAGTCGCCTGCGTCGGCGGTCTGTAGCCCCAGGGCACACCCGGCCAGGATCGGTTTCCCGCGAAAGGTGGCCGACCAGAGCGGCCGCTCGATGGTTCCTGGCGCGGGCATCTGAAACGACACGCTGATTCGGCCGTCGGGCGAGCTCAGTGACGTCGCTGGGGCAGCATCCACGACGACGGACACGATAGTCTGCAGCGAACCGATGATCGCCAAGAGCGAAAGGCCGCTTTTGAGCTTGGCAAAACCCGAGTTGGAACATGGCGCTGTCATAGTCTGCTTCCAGGGATCATGAGCTGACGATTGGATTTGAAGAGGGAGGGTATCCTGCCTGCCGGCAAGCGACAAATCCAAACGGACTGCTGGAACGAGGCGCGGGGTACGCTCGGATGCTTGTGGGTTTCTGCGGCCGAGGACGGCCGCGCGCCGGGATTCGAGGGGCCGCTGCGATTCGCTTGAGTTGCGGGGACCATTACGGTAAGGCGACCTTAAGGTCGCGCTCCGCGGACGGGCTGCGGACACGGTCGCAGTTCGGGGGAGTACGCAACCCGCTCGGGGGTTCCCACCTTTCTGTGGTTCACCTCGGTCCGGGGATAGGGGTGCCAGCCATGCTATACTGAAGCGGGACGACCGGATGGAGCCAGGCGGGGGGGAGGGGGCGCGATCCGGAAGCGATGATTTTTCACATCTGGCTGCGCTTCATACATTTGAGAATTTTTCAATCAGCGATAAGCGAGGGATTGTCGCTTATTAAGCGCTTAGTAAATGCTTAGCTGACCGCGGTAATCGGTTACGGTGGGCCTATGGGGGGGCTAAGCGCTTAGAGCGTGGCCTAGGCATATGTAGAGGGCTCACGCAAGGGCGCGGAGATCGAGGGAGTGACGGTTGAACGCCTTACGTGCACTCACCGGCGAGGGGGCTCCAGCAGGATTCAGTGCGAATATTCCAGGATTTGAAGCGGGTTGAAGGAAAGGTTGAAGCAGGAAGGCAAAAGGCTGAAGGGCCAGGGAGCGGCGAGTTTCTTCCGGGGATGGCACCGAGAACGTCCAGAGGTGGTCGAAGCCAGGAACGGGGGGAATGGCCATGCGAGGATGGCAAGGCTTGTCCCGATCGTAACGTAAAGCGCCGTTTGAGCTTGGCCGCTCTTCATGGTCCAGAAGCTAGCGCAAGGAGCGGCCATTGGTCAAGTGTATAGATAATTTAGTTACACTCTCGGCTGCACGAGTGGTGAACGAGGCAACTAGGCGTGCTAGCCGGAAGGGACAACTGAGGAAAGGAGCCTGGCCACCACGAAGAGAACGAAGGAGGGGCGGTTGGGCGGAGGAGATTAGGAGCAGGATTACGATTACGATTAAGAGTAAGAGTGGGAGTAGGATTACGATTACGATTGAGGCACAGAGGAGGATGGTGGGGAAAATGGCTATCATGAGGTTGAAGGGCGCGAAGGGACTGGTGGGGTGAGGGTGAGCGGCCCGGGCGGATCGCTCGTAGCGATTGGGGCATTCACAGGGGTTCTTTGCGCTTGCAATAACGAAACATGCGGTCGTAATAAAAAAAACATCATCCTTGGGAATGAACAACTTGCCAACGAGAGCCTGCCGAACCTCCGGCAGTAAGGGACCGTGGCAGTCTCGCGCTGTGGCCACACAGGAGCGGATAGCCAAATACCGGAAGGAGAAGCACTAGATGCGGACGCCTAGGAATAATGGGCGTATTGCTACGGAGCGAAGCGGAGCCAGCAGATACTCCGCTGGAACCCTTCGGTCAGGCCAACAGCCGACGCGATTCAGATTCGCATGAGCATCGATTCGTCGCGCGCAGGTTGCGCCTTAGTGCCACGGCTGTTGCGACCGTGGTTCAACGCGGTTCGTTCGCCGAAGAACCTGTGAGCCCTAATCGGATCCTGGCAGGAATTGTGATTTGCTTGGTTGCCATGGTTTGCGGCACGGCCGTCGGCTTCGTCTTCGGCGGTCTTGGGATTTGCCCTATGGATCTGACTCCCGGACTGATCGGTTTCGCAGTCCTGATTGGGGCAGCGCTTTCCAGCGGCGCAGCTCTTCTTTGGCCCAAAGCGTGGTGGGTGGCAGCGCTGGTGTTCTCGATTCCCGCCTCGCTTGGCGTCGTTGCGGGAGTGGCGGATCGAGAGTGGGGGCGGGCGTCGGGCACTGGGCTCTGCATCGTGAGCGCAGTGCTTGCAGCTTTCACCATTCGGTGGCTCCGGAGGGGGCGCCCGAAGCCATCGCAATGAATCGATGGGCCAAACAGGCTGATGCAGGTGGTCCGATCCCGCGCCTGTTCCAGGTTGGGCGCCCTCGACGCGCGGCGCCTGAACAGCGTCGATAACGGCATGACACAGGAGCAGCTCATGGCGGCGAGTGCAGTCCCCGAAGGCAAGGGAGAATGTGTGGTCTTCGTTGGGGTTCGCCGGGAGGCTCGCCTCACCAATGGATAAGTGGTCACGAGCATTCCGCACCCCGACGTGATGGCGATTTGGAGCGGGAGATGGTTCTTAACGCAAGGACGCAAGGACGCCGAGGCGCAAGTGGCCAGAGACAAAAGAGGGTAGAGGCAAATCGCCGCAGCTGGGAAGGGGCGCACGGGGCTAACACAGCAACAGAAAGTTACGAAGGAAACGAAGGCTGAGCCACGGATTGCAGGGATGATGACGGATAGGATGGCCGCAGATGGAAGTGAGGCTACATGAGGGGCGAACGAGGCAACTGGGCGTGCTACCCGGAAGGGACAACTGAGGAGAGGAGGCTGGCCACCACGAAGAGAACGAAGGAGGGGCGGTTGGGCGGAGGAGATTAGGAGCAGGATTACGATTACGATTACGATTAAGAGTAAGAGTGGGAGTAGGATTACGATTACGATTGAGGCACAGAGGATGGTGGTGGCGGAGACTGACTACCATGAAGTTGAAGAGCCGAAAGCGAACCGGTTCAGAACGCGGCTGGGCGGCCAAGCTCGATCCCCTAGGTCTCGAGAGTCTTCTGGACGGCAGAGAGCAACTCTTGGTAGCCGAACGGCTTGCTCAGGACGACGCGGGAGCCGGTGACAACCGCGGCGCCGTCCTCACGCGCACAGCCGTTCTCCACAACCATTAGCTTGGTCTTTGGAGCCATCTCCTCGAAGCGGCGGAGCAGGTCGACAGTCTCGTACCCCCACCAGCCCAAATCCGCGATCAGGAGCACGGGCGGGGCCACGGCTGAACCCAAAGCAGCCAGGGCAGCCTCCAGGCTCTCAAAGACGTGCGTGCGATATTCCATCCCGCGGAGGCAAAAGGCGAATGCCTTGCCGCGGTCGGGGCCTTCATCCACGATCCAGACGGCGGCCCGCGCTCGGGATGAATCTCGTCCCAGCGTCTCGCGCACCATCTCCCCCAAACTCTCCAGGTCCTTTTTGGATACGTAGCCGCTGCCGCCTCTCCGCAAGACTTCTACCCCTTCCCCACTAAGGGCTGATCCGGAAACCAGGAGGAAGGGAATATCCAGACCACACTCGTGGAGGACGGACTGAGCGGCCAGCGCTCTGAACTGCGGGAGGTTTGAATCGGAGAGGATGATATCGGGCGCCTCGGTGAGGCCTGCGAGGAATCCGGCCTCGGTTTCCACACACCTCCACTGTGGTTTGTAGCCGACCCGCTCGAGTTGTTCGATCATCAGGAGCGCGTCAAGCCTGTTGTCCTCGACAATCAGGACGCGAATTGGACTCCCCCCAGGGAGCGCCTCCGAGCCCGCCCCATGGCCGGTGCTGGGACGGATTCCTCGCTCTTGTTCACGTCCGGGCTCCATAGAAATCGAAAAAAGACGGATAGTCCGAGAGAAAGTATTACCTCATCCAGGCGGAGTTGAGTAGGGCGGTAAACAGCCCATCCGCCGGCGTATTAGGAAGTATGTCGATACCTACCGGGACTTGGGATCCGATAGAGGGTGATCCCAAGCCCGAAGGGGTGGTCTACTGGCACATGGCCCTCCGGGAGGTGGCAGCGGGAAACCGGGAGGATCTGGGCGGAAAAGGAAACCCACGCAGGACACGCTACCCATTCGGCCGTTCCTTCGGAACTGACACAACGCTGGGTTCCGGCACCCAACGCTGAAGCGATTGGGCTATTTCCGGTCATCCCTCCGGGATGGAGCGGATACGGCTCCGGGTTAGCGTGGTGGTTGTCATTGGCAAGGGTAGAAACCTTCCCCAAGTCGAACATGCGCGTTGGCCGGCCTTGCCCTGATGGCTTCTTGGACGCTACAGCCCAGGTCGCCTCCGCGGTGCCTTGTAGTCCTTGTGCCAGGTGAGCTGCCACAGACGCTCTAAGGGAACAAGTTCAACGTGGCTGTCGAAGAAGGCCACATTGATCGCGCCCGGCAGCTTGCCTCGGGGCGGGAAATTGGTGGTGAGGGACGAGGGACGCGAGCCGTGCCGAGGAATGGTGAACATGTTCATTCCCGGGTAGAAGCCCCCACCGAGCATGCCGGTGTTCAGGTCGGTAGCGGGAGAATCGGTCTCAAGCGGCCAGGACCACCAGGCAGTGGTTGAATCGGCAAAGGCCGGCGTCTGCGAGGGGAAGGTGATTTCGCCCTCCCCGCCGAAGGAGAAAGGCCGCCAGCCGCCACCCCAGCCCATGCCCCAAGGGCCCCAGCCAGCTCCGATGTAGTTGTTGCCCGCATAGCTGCCGGCGCGGATCTCATTGGTCCGCGGGAGCGTATTTTCGTACCACCACCACCAAGCGCCCACATAGCCCGGTGGGGTGTACCAGGCGGAATTGACCGTGCCAGGAAAGGCCGGGCCCGGTCCAACCACCAAGGCTGTTTTGCCGGCTTTCGGTATCCGGAGCGGGGCGCTCGGGCAAATCCATCCGGCAGTGGGTTGTCCCCAGTTCTTGGCATACCAGGCGGCTACTGCCGAACGGCGGACATAGTCCGGCCAGTCCACACCAACGTCGGCGGGCGTGCCGTTGTTCCAATTCCAATTCCAGAAGCGCCCGCCGTCGTCGTCGATGGCGCCTTTATAGCCGATGGTGATCTGCCGCAGATTACTGGCGCAGACGATCCGGTTGGCCTTGGCCTTTGCGGCGGAGAGGGTGGTAAGAAGCAGGGATGCCAGGATGGCGATGACGGCGATCACCACCAAGAGTTCGATCAGTGTAAACGCCTTCCTTGAGAGCCCAAAATCCTCTCTGGCAACTCGCGGTTTTTGGACTGCGTGCATGCCGGCAAAAAGGCCCCAAAAGCAACCGTGTTCCCTACCCGCCCTTTGGGGTGCTGCTTCCGTCTATACCCCTAACCTTGCATGGCGCAATGTGCGTCCGAACGCACAGGGGTGCGGGGGTGATCTCAGGACGGGAACAGCGTGGCCTTTACCGTTCGCCCAAACCCGGCCAGGGAGCCGAAGGTGTCATCCACGGCGGAAGCCTCATAGCCGGAGTGCATCATGCAGTCCACGCATTTGGAATTGCCACTTTTCGCGCCGTAGCTGCCCCAGGCCGTCGAGGCCATCAACTCGGAGAAGGTGCTGGCATAACCGTCCTGCAACAAATAGCAGGGCTTTTGCCAGCCAAAGATGTTGTAGGTTGGCATCCCCCAGGGCGTGCAATCGTAATCGATTTTGCCTTGCAGAAAGCGGAGGAAAAGAGGGGAAAGATTGAATTTCCAACGGGGGTTGGGATTCTCCAAAATCTGCTTGAAGAGCTCGTTGCTGCGTTGTTTGTGCAAGAAGTGGTCCTGGTCGGGAGCCTTGGCGTAAGGGTAAGCGGGCGAGATCATCATGCCTTCGACACCCAGGTCCATGACCGTATCGAAAAACTTCCGGACGTCGGCCGGCTTGACGCCGCCGAACAGCGTGGAGTTGGTGGTGACGCGGAAGCCCCGCTTGACGGCCTCCTGGATTGCCTCCACAGCGATGTCAAAGGTGCCATCCCGGCAGACGGCCGCGTCGTGGTGCTCGCGAAGTCCATCCAAATGAACAGAAAAGCTCAGGAATTTGGACGGCTTGAAAAGCTCGAGCTTTCGCTTCAACAACAGCGCGTTGGTGCAGAGGTAGACATATTTCTTTCGCGCGACAAAGCCGGCGACGATTTTATCGATCTCCGGGTGGATTAGCGGCTCGCCACCCGGGATAGCGACCATGGGGGTGCCGCACTCTTCCGCCGCGGCCCAGCACTGCTCCGGGGTGAGGCGGCGGTTCAGGATGTGGTCGGGGTATTGGATTTTGCCGCACCCGGCGCAAGCGAGGTTGCAGCGGAAAAGGGGCTCGAGCATGAGCACGAGCGGGTATTTTTTGCGGCCCTTGAGTTTCTGGGCCAGGACGTAGGAGGCCACGGTGAAGGACTGCGAGACAGGAACCATGGGGCCTATAAATGAACGGCGGTTCATTCATTGTCAAGCCCCGGCTGGCCACCGGTTTGAGATTTTCAGATTTAGGCGACGCCCGCGCTGATCCCGTCGAGAATCAAGCGGACCATCTCGGAGTAGTCCGTCGCCAGATCGGTCAATTCGGGGTCGGCGTACTGTCGAATCATCAAGCCCTCGAGCAGTCCCACCAGGGCGGAGGCCACGGCGCGGCTGTTAGCGTTCTGGCGGAACTCCCCGGAGTTCTTGCCCTTCTCAACCAAGTCCACGAAATAGGCGTTGTGCCCCCGGTAAGTCTCCGCGAGGGTGCTGCGGGCCGCTTTTCCCATGGAGGGCGACGATCCCAAGGCCAGGAATTGGAACCAAAGGCCGAAGGTGCGGCGGTGGCGGATTGCCGAACGCAGGCAAGCCTGGCAGGCGCGGTCGAGGAGCTGCCGGGCGGTCAGATCTCCGGCCTTGGCGAGCATGGTTTTTTGGCTTTCGATGACTCTTGAGGAGTAGAGCCGATACATGCTCAGCATGAGCTGTTCCTTGCTTTTGAAATAGAGGTAGGCGGTGCCCCTGGCCAAGCCGGCGGCGTCGGCGATATCGGACATTCTACAGTCGTTGAGGCCTTTCCTGGAGAACGCGGTCATGGCCGCGTTCATCAGCTTGGACTGCATTCCGCTATCATCACGTTTCTTCGCCATCAACCGAGTGTAACAAGAGCTGAGCGCGGCTGCGAACCCGGAATGCCTACTGAACAGGCGACCGAAAGGTCGAAGAAGCTTCCGGTCACGCTGGGCGCGCCGACTCATGACGCCCATCCCGCTGGGGCCTTGGCGGGTAGCGGATGATACACGACCTCGGCGTGTTCAACGGGCGGGTTCCGAGGCATGCCCGAAAGCTGCCCCGTGCCGAACAAGGGAGGTTAACTCACGAATAAAGCAATGTGAGGATGACCCTTCTCGATGGTTTGTTAGCCCACATTGCTGGGATCTTCATACTGCTTCTGCAACTCTCGTTCCTCTGCCTCAGTCACGTTGTAGGCCGAGTAAAGTGGAAGGCGACGCGACTTGGCCTGAACTCCTCCCCCCAGAGTTCGAATGAAACGCGCCAGGGCATACGCGGTAGGCTAACGACGCTGGTAAGTGGCGCGCCCCCAACGACGCGCGACTCCAAAAAGACATACGATCTGCGCGTCGACGGTAGCGGCCGGATTATCCGAGTCATTCATGCTGCTTGAGTATCGCGCCCATCCAGTCGGGGAATTGTTCCATAAAATCGGCCGGGCGAGCGTGTTTCGAAACGCCCTCGTAAAGCTTGAGGGTAACGTGCGCCCCCAAGACCTTGTCGAGGTGCGTTGCGTAAGCCTTAGTGAGGCCGACATTGCGGGGATGCTCTTGGGCACCACAAAAGCAGTAGAAAACCTGCTTCGAATGCGCGGGGAGCTTTGTCTCGGCAACTTTCGGTGGACCCATACCGCCGGGCGACATCAGAATCGCTCCGCAATAGCTCTCAGGGTACAATGTGGCCAAATCTGCCGCTACCATGGCTCCCTGCGAGAATCCAAAGAGCCCCACGCGGGTAAGATCTATCCGGTTGGTCTTCGAGATCGCATTCAATCTCGCTTGGATGTAGGCATGGTCAGCACCCGGCTCCTCGGACCACTGCTGGGTGCCGTCGCCAAGGTCGGTGGTCCCGGGAAAACCGATGATAACCGCGCCAAGTTTGTCCGCGTGCTTCTGCAGAGCCGCGGGCGTCGCACCTGGAAAGTAGCCATCGGGCGAGTAACCGCGATAGCCGTGCAACCAAAGCGCGACCGGAAACGGGCCGGTCCCCTGAGAGGGGGTGAAGATGAATGCGTTCGGTTTCTCGGCGTAGGCGCTCCTCGCGAAGAGCAGCACGGCCGCCGCTAAAATGGTTTGAATGCTATGGCGCATAGTTGTTGGGCGGAGATTGAACAGAGGCACGGGCGCTGGGCGTGAGGCCACAGTGGAGACGTTGGTCAGGAGAACTTCGGCAACCATTCAATCACGTTTCTTCGCCATCGACAGAGTCCAGCAAAACCTGGGCGCGCCTGCGAGCCTGGAATGCCCACTGCCTACGCGACCGAAAGTCGAAGAAGCTTCCTGTCAGGCGGGCCGCCCTGACTCATGACGCTCGTCCCGTCGTGGCCTCGGCGGGTTCGACGCGCGGTTTCCGAGGCGCGGCTGAATGTACCTCGCGCCGTGGAAGGGTGGTTCACATGCGCCAATCTATGGATGACGCTTTCTGATGTTTTCACCGACATCCATTGTTTCAACCGGCGTTGAAAACGCGCAGAGCAGTGAAAATCATCCTCGCACGATTTTCATCCGGAGTGCAGTTTTCAGCGCCATTGGCCCGCGCGACGCATTCGAGAAAGTAAGTTTTTGATTGCAGCAACTCGGCATCGGGTGAACCAAGAACTCGCGGAGGTTTTCAAAGGCAAGCTCCCTTCCTTCATCGGCCCCATACTCTGGTTGGGCCCTTATCAAGGCCGCCAAAGTATCGGTCCGCAATCAGCCGCCCGGAGACGCGCGGGGTAGGCTGGCTGTAGTCCACGTGGGTGATGCGAAGTTCAAACGGCATAAATCACTTGGGCCCAACGCCCCCGGCTCGGGCGGGTCGAGCCAGGGCCCGTGCATGTCGAAACGCATGAAGGCTGGCAACGAAGTCCTTGAGGCGTTCCATCCACCGGTGCCCCAGACTGAAAGTGATCTCACCTTCTGAGCCCTGCCAGCGCGTGGGCAGCGAGACCGATGCCTTGACGGCCCAAACTCCTTCTCCCAGCTTGCGCTTCCGGCGGAGATCGACCTGAGGGTCAACGAGAAAGGTGAGGAAGAAATGTGCGCTCTGCGGCGACCAAACCGACTGCATGCGCCACACCTGGTCAGCCCACCACTGGTCGAGCTGCTCGATACCAGCCAGCTCCCAGCCCGCATCAGAGAGGCGGTGCAGCAGTTCTGTTTGCTTGAGTGTCATACCCGCAAGGGGGGGACCGCCTAACGATCGTCCGCTCTAGGCTGTAGTTCACCCCCTTTGATAGCACCAAAGGCGGCAAAACAGCTATTCTTGTGCAAGATTTCAACGTCGCTGAATCCAACCGAACGCAATAGGTCTAACTGGAACATCAATGGTCGTGGAGAATCTTCCTGCGCTACATAAGCAAAAACGTGGTCGCGATATGCCTCGTCTTTAAGCTGGGAAAGATAAGCCCCGTATCGCTCCCACATCAGTGATTGCACCCGCGCGTCCGAATGCTCAATAAAATCAGAAATCCAGAGCGAACCGCCCGCTTTGAGCGAGGTGTAAAACTTGGAAAAAACGCTGTGCCACTCTGGGATCTCGCGAAGATGGTGTAAAACGGCTGCAGCGCAGATTACGTCGAACCGGCCCTCTCCGAGCTGCAGCTCTCGAATATCACCTTGAAGCGCGATAATTCTGCCAGAGCTCGCTCGACTGACACGCTCGACGGCACGATTCAACATCGGACGGCTGAGGTCAATTAGCGTGACATCAAGGTTGGGCAATCGCTCCAAAATCTTCAGCGAATAGTTGCCAGCACCGCAGCCAACATCGAGCAGAGATGACGCGCCGGAGGTCACGCGTGAGGCTGCCTCAGCAATCAAAGCAAGCGACAGTGGGGCATCAATCGTGGCGGATTGACCAGTCTCGAGGTTGGAAAAACGCTCAACGTCACGGTCGAAGCGCTCTCGAATTTGTTCTATGGTTGATTTACCCATGGATAAGCGTCCGCACCCTGATTCTGCAACCGCCAGTCGGTTATCTTTCCGAACCATCGATTGCAGGTGGCGGGACTTTTGGTGCTGTGCATAGCCCTGCCGAAACCTTTCCTATTGTTTTCCCATCCGCTCGGCAATTTAGCTTCCAGCAGCGTGGATAGACGGCGCCGGGACGCCGTGAGCGGTGAGTGAGAAAAGATGATCATGGTCCCAGCCTTTTCCCTCCTCGGAAATAATCCGTGGCCTGCGGGCGAAACAAGCAATAAGCCATGACACTAAGCAACCCACCGTGCACCAACCCGGCGAAAACCGAATGCAAGAACCCGACATAGATATGGAACCCCACCCATGCGAGGAGGAGCCATCGCGCCCAGTTGGCACCGCGAAGCATAAAGGTGCCACCTAAAACGGCCAGCAACCGGACTGCGGCGATGAGAACGTCCTGAACCGGATGCTGCGGCCTGGCCTCGGCAAGGTGTTGAGCGGCGGCCTCACCGATGGGCGGCAGTAGGTTGATGACAATAGGAATGACACCGAGAGCGATGAACACCCAACTGATGAGGGTAACCGAAGGCGGACGCTTATTCATAGTGGACGCTCAGGCGACGGCTTCTCCAAGACTTTCCGGATCGATTGCAGGGTGTTCCATGTCCGGGTAGTGGCAGGAATGCGGAGATGCTTTTCCACTACGGCGTTGGAATAGGTCTTGCCGATTCGCCGCACGCTCAGAACAAATCGGTCCGTAAGGGCGAGTAGCCAAACCTCCCACTTAGGACCCGGCGGATACTCGAACGGCAACGGCGGTTTCACGTCCGGTGCTTTCTGCAAAACGCTCACGAATCGCGCCGTACCCGCTTCCACGGAAGCCTCGTCGAACCAATGCCCTCTCACCAAGGCAAGTACGTTCTTGGCCGGACAGATCATCATCTCGGGTTCGAAGGGCAGGCGCCGCAAAATCTCCTCGCGCAGCTTCTCTGGCTCCACATCCTCGCGGACAACGAGCGTGCCCGCGGCGCCGATGCTGACCACCTTGTATTCCGCGAGCTCTTTGGCCAGCGCGCTGGGTTGAAAGCTTTGATGTCCACCGACATTGACTGCTCGGAAAAAGACAACGGAGGCCATGCGTTTTTCCGGATCCTACATTTACCCGATTCATTTGTCAGGCCTGGAGGGCTAGAGCGCATAGCCACGGGTCAAGCCCTGGGCCGTGGTCGGGAACGACTGTCTTTTCGATCGCTCGGTCCTACTGTGTCACGATACTCGATTAGCCATGCGGGCAGCAGCGGTTTCCGAAGCGTGCGGGCTCAAACCGCTCCCGATGGTAACGGCGGCCTTCGCCGCGTATTCTTTCCGCACGATCCCTCGCATGAACTCGGCGGCGAGCTGGGCGTTTTTATGGGCGAACTCAATCCCGATGGTTTCCCCATCCACCAGGGGCAATTGGTGGCAGAGCTCATAGCTGATGTATCCGTGGTATCCGATATCGTGCATAGCCCGCGCGAAGTCGTGGTAGTATTGGTTGGTCTCCCCTGTGATCACGCCGTCGATGCGGTCCACCCCGGTGATGCTGCCGTCAGGTTTGCGATCGAATTCTCCTCCGAAATGCGACATCACCTGGAGCGGACCGACTGCGTGGGCGGCGGAACGAATCGCCACGGCGCTCTTGTCGGGCATCAACGGCGCATCGAGACAGATTTTTAAGTGCGGAGAATTGACCTCCCGCACCATCCGCAGGACATCGTGGTGGTCTTTGATCAAAGGTTTGTGATTCTGGAGGGCGAGCGTCACCCCCATCTCCCCGGCATATCGGGCGCACTCGATCAGGCTTTCCCGGCACCAACCCCAGATTTCATCTTCGGCAAACCTCTCATGCACGATCGGCCAATAGCCCTCGGCGATGTCGTAGGTCGCGAGCTTCGGGTGCCGGGTGATGCCCCACCAGGCAAGAAACACGCGCAGGTGCTTTGCGCCGAGATCAGCGGTCATGCGAATGAGCTCGCGCACGAAGCAGATCTGGGCCTCGCGCACCTCAGGGACCGGATTGCTGAAGTCATTGTTGGCGGCCACACCGAGGATTTCGATTCCCTCGTGAGCTGCAACCGCCCGCAGTTCCTGGCATCGGCTCCTCGGCCAATCGAGCGGATTGCCATGGGGCCGTTTCCCGTCGATCTCCACGCCGTCATAGCCGAAGCGTTTTGCGGTGCGGATGAGGTCGGGAAGCGTGAGCGCCTCGCCGCGATACCAGCAGCCGAGGTAGGTAATGCTGTAGAGTCCAATTTTCATAAGAGCTCAAGTCATTCTGTTAGCTTCACTGACTTCACCATCCACGCATCCGAAGGTCAACTGAACAACTAGGGGACCAGGATCAGACGCCGAGGCCCACCGCGAGCCGGCTGCCTCGCCGGATGCGACGGGCGGAGCGCGCGCCGCAGACCCCATTGTGGATGGCCTGGAAAATCGGAGAGCGGCTCGGTTTTCGGCGGCCACGCTCCGGCTTGCAGGCCCTTAGGTTTCTGATCCTCACCCAAAAGGCAGGCGCAAGCCAATCAGCTACGAGAAGTGATTTCATATTGGTGTCCGTTCGTTCATATCGTTCACGGACTGGATATCGCATCTGCAGCAGAACGAACAATAGCACTTAGGAACTACCACTGCGCAGAGGGGACCCCAGCGATGTTTTCTCAGGCCGAATCAACTCTGTTGCGGAGGGTGACTCGGCTATGGATACTCACTGCTGTCGCCTCTTTTCATCACATGATTTTGCCGTCGCTGCCTGCCAGGCGTACCTTTTCCGCCGGCTGTGGGATTAATGCCCTCTGCCTGGGCGATGCGTCCGATACACCGGCCCCGGGCGGGAGGCGCGCGCACCTACCCTCCTGGGCGGCGGATCCGCCTTCCGACCGATGAAATCCCAATTGATCCAAGGAAAATCCCCACTCGCTGGCGCACCCGCAGTCGGCACCGCGCTACTCGCGCTCTTTCTTGGCAGCGTTATTGAACGAGCGGCTGAGGCCCCGGCCGCGGTCACGATCGTTGAGAACCATGACAGCGAATGGCGAATCATCTCTCCTTCGCCTAACAAACCCGGGATTTCCTGGGCCGTGCAGGAGCTGCGCAAATACCTGGAGCTCATGAGCGACGCGAAACTGCGTGCCGCAGAGCAATCCCAGGGGGGGCCGGCGATCGTCGTCGGTCTGCGCTCGGATTTCTCGCGTGAGGAGCAGTCCGCCCTGCCGCCACCTGCGAAGGGCTACGACGGTTACGCCGTCGTGGTTCGTGCGGGCTCCTCGCCCACAATCCTCATTGCGGGCGATAACGGCCATGGGGCGATTTACGGAGTCTACGATCTGCTGGAACATCTCGGTTGCCGGTGGTTCTACCCGACGCAAGACTCAAAGGACCCCGAGGTCGTTCCGCGCCAGACCTCGCTGAGACTCCCCGCCAGCGCGTGGTCGATCGCCTCGCCGATGAAAAACCGAATCTATAATGGGGACGGCTGGTTCTTCGATATCGATCCGGCAAGGGCGATCAAGCAGGTTGACCATGCCATGAAGACCCGGTGCAACCTGATTGGGTGGCAGTGCGCCACCGACAAGCCCCTCATGGATCAATACCGCAGGCTCCGAGAGCAAGGCGTCCTGGCCGAACTCGAGAAGCGGGACCTGGGCCTGCACGGACCTGCCCATTCTTTCAACCTTCTGCTGCCAAACGATCAGTTCACCAATCATCCCAACTGGTTTGGGATGCGGGATGGCAAGCGTGTCCCGCAAAGTTTCCTCGGCGCCCAGTTCTGCTGGTCCAACGCGGAGGCGCGGAAAGCGTTTGCGAAGAACGTCGCCGCCTTTGCGCAAGAGGCGCCGTTGATTCGCATTCTCGCCATTGTCCCATTCGACGGCGGGCGGGCCTGCGATTGTGCGGAGTGCCAGAAAATGGGCGCCAGCAACGGCCTTCTGGCGGTGATGGATGAAGTCATCAATCGCGTCCAGGCTCGTCGTCCGGGGCTGCCGGTCGAAACCGTTGGCGGCTATGGGCCCGTGCAGGACCCGCCCGCAGGCGCGAAGATCAACCCCAGACAGGGCATCGTTTGGGCGCACTGGGGGCGTTACATGGCCTACGGTTACGACGACGCTCGATATGACCACCGAAAAAACCTGGAGGCGTGGCACGCCGCTGCTCCGGGAGGTCTGACGGTGGTCCAATACTACAGCGACAATTTCGCCGAGCCTTGGGTGCCGCCGCCGTTCGCCACTGCAATCAAAGGGGACCGTCAATACCTTCTGACCCATAACATCGATTCGATCTACTTCCTGATCTATGGTGTGGGGTACTGGTGGAACCACAGCCTCAATACTTACCTCTCCGCGCGGTCCTTCCATGACGCGTCGCTGGACCCGTTCGATCTGATTCAGGATTATGCGCTAAGCTATTATGGCCCGGAAGCGGGCCCACTCCTCGGGCAGTATTTTGACCAATGGGCGCGCGACCCTGATCTCGCCTACCACCTCCGGGGAGGGGCCACGCGCGCCGACCGGGAAACGCTCGCACGGCAGCGAGCTGCCATGATCGAAGCTGCCATCAGAGTCACCAAAGACCAGCCCGTCTATGCCTACCGCGTCGCGAAAGTCGCTGGCCTGCACAAGCTAGCTGAGCGCCTGGCCGAGGGCATTCACTCGAGGCACCAGATCCAATGGGCTCGCCACGATGGCGATTTTGCCGAGGCCACTAAATTGCTAGCGGCAGCCGAAGTGTATACCGATTCGATCATGGGCCGGTTCTATGACTTGGCTGACCTGAACGAGGGGTTGATCGACAAGAATGAAGTCCCCACTTTCATCAAAATGAACGTCAAGAACTGGATCGATTCAGAGTCCAAGGCCATCGCCGCGCAGGACAAAAAGGTTGAGGACGACGAGTTCCTGAAGGACTCCGACGTGAGCACGGAGGCGCGCTGAGGCTTGGCTGGAGCGCTCCCTCCGACGCTTCCCCTTCCTCGTACTCATCGGACCGTGGGATAGGCGACAGAGAAGCCCTCACCCGCCCTTCCGCCTCCGCCCGATTCCGGCGGGACAAGCTGGGCACCCTCTCCCATCGGATGGGCGAAGCCAGGGTTGGGAACCCATGCCGCCTATCCCATAGGCTGCTCAGTAAGTTTTGAAATGCGCGATCACCTCGCCATCCTCGATTTCCGGCTTGAAGCCCACAAACCAACCCGACATTGTCCCGCCGTGCTCAGACCCGACAAGAAGTACTCCGTTTACGACCTCCGGCAACTCAAGGGCAAACGTTGCCTGATACACGTCCACGTCAAATCGCCCGAGGAGGCTGCGGCGGCTGAGGCAGCGGGGATTGACTTGTTAAGTTGCAGCTTCGATTCGCCGGCATCCCAGGCACGATTGCCGTTGCTGGTCGCGGCGGCTCCCAAGAGCTTTATCTCGGGCGCGACCCCGCACGGGCTGGCTTCACCGGAAGAGGCAATTCGGATTGGTTTCCGCGCCTTGGAACTGGGGGCTAGCTCCGTCTATTGCTCAGCCAGTCCGCGGATTATCGAAGCGATGGCGCGCGAGCAAATCCCCGTGGTCGGTCACCTGGGAATGGTCCCGCGCCACGCGACCTGGACGAACGTCCGCGCGATCGGCAAGAGCGCGGTCGAGGCGCGGCGACTCTATGAGCAAATGAAAGCCCTGGAGAATGCCGGGGCTTATGCTGCCGAGCTCGAATTGGTGCCTCACCAACTCGCCTCGTTCCTCTGCAAGAAGACCTCGATGCTCCTGATGTCTCTCGGTTCGGGCAGCGGCTGCGACTCCCAGTTCCTTTTCTCGGATGACATCCTGGGGGATTACGACGAACGAATTCCCCGCCATGCCAAGGCATACCGGCACTTCCTCAAGGAGTACCAACGCCTCCAGGAGGAGCGCATCGCTGCGTTCCGAGAATACGCGGACGACGTCAAGAGCGGACGATTTCCGCAAGCGCGTCACCTGGTAGCGATGGAGGAGGCGGTGTTCGAGCAGGTGGTTGAAGCAATCGAAACGAGCGGCAAGCGATAGAGCCCGCCCTTTGGGATAGACTCGGGCACTGTGGACGTGGTTCCTCGCAGGGTTGCCTCAGGGAGTACCGGACAAGATGGGGTGGTGCGCTAGAGGGTCACCCCCCTCCGACGCGAGGGGGGGTGGAGGATCGCCCAAGCCAGAAACCACAGAATCTTGATTGACACTTGGCCGTTTTTCAGAAAGCCTCCGTGGCTAATGGCCGAATAGTGGTGAAACATCCTGATCTTGGTTGCTCATGAAGACGCTTTTACTTATTGCCCTATTGCATCCGTGCCTGCTGATTTGCGCCCAGGAGCTTGATCCTTCGGCACAACTTGCTTCGCTGAAGAGGCTGGAATCCCAGCTCAAATACCAAAAGGGCGACATCGATCTAAAAAGCGGCTTGGCGAAGCTTTCGCTTTCTGAGGAGTTCCGTTATCTCTCGCCCACCGACGCGGATACCGTGCTAGTCAAACTGTGGGGCAATCCGCCCGGGTCAAAAACTCTTGGGATGATCGTTCCAGCCAGCCAGAGTGTGCTCGATAGCCAAGGCTGGGCTGTCGTGATTACCTTCGATGAAGATGGATACGTCAAAGACTCCGACGCGGACAAAATCGATTACGCGAGTCTGCTCAAGACGATGCAGGAGGGGACGCGCGAGGCTAACAAAACGCGCAAGGAGCGAGGTTACCCGGAGATGGAGTTGGTCGGGTGGGCGGCCCCCCCTCGCTACGACAAAGCGGCGCGCAAACTCTATTGGGCAAAGGAAATCAGCTTCGTGGATCAACCCTCTCACACCTTGAACTACAACATTCGAGCGCTTGGCCGGCGGGGAGTCCTGGTGCTCAATGCGGTTGCGAACATGCAACAGTTTGGCCAAATCGAAAAGGCCGCGCCCGAAATTGTCAAAATGGTTGAATTCAACCCAGGCAATCGTTATGCGGATTTCGACAGCAAGACCGACAAGGTAGCTGCGTACGGCCTAGCGGCGCTAGTGGCAGGCGGGATTGCTGCCAAGGCAGGGCTGTTTAAGCTGCTATGGGTGGGGTTGTTGGCGGCAAAGAAATTCGTTGTCCTTGGGATCATCGCCCTGGTGGCGTTCGCCAAGAGGCTTTTTGGCAAGAGAACCGACCCCACTGCAACCTGAGCACCACTCCGAACCTGCCGACCATGGGACAAAGGAGTGCGATACTGCCGCCCACGGATGCCGCAGGACATAACGACTTTCGAGAGGGTTCAGAGAGAGCCTGAACCGGCGGATCGCGGTGGTTCCACTTGGATCACCAAAGCGCCAGGATGGGCCGATTGTGGTATAGGGTGGCCGACCTGTTTTCCGACCTGAGGGACACGAGAGCCGAACCATCCAGACGGGCCTTCACGGAAAGGACTCCAAGGCCTTCTGGGTGTCCTCCACCGTCACGGTCCGGTCATTACTCAACATCTTCCGGCCCCGACGACGGATGATGAATTGCCATTCCTCCTGACACTGGAGTGCGCTGGCCGACTGCGGTATCGTTCGTCCGATGAGCACCCATGCCGAGGTCCGCGCCTGGACTGAAGAGATCGCCCTGCCGACCTTCATGCCGGCCGCGCCGGATAAGAATCCCATGTTCCTGGAAAAGCGCGTCTACCAGGGCAGCAGCGGCAAGGTGTATCCGCTGCCCTTCATCGATCGCATCGCCGAGAGACCAGTGGAGCGCGCTTGGAAAGCGGTCTTCTTGGAAAACGATTACTTGCGCGTGATGGTCTTGCCTGAGCTCGGCGGTCGAATCCATCGGATCCAGGACAAAACCAACGGCTACGATCTCATCTACTACCAGCCCGTGATCAAACCCGCGCTGGTGGGGCTGGCCGGGCCGTGGATTTCCGGGGGCATCGAGTTCAATTGGCCACAGCATCACCGCCCGGCGACTTTCCTGCCGGTGGACTTCGAAATCGAGGAACACGCCGACGGTTCAAAAACCGCCTGGTGCAGCGATCACGACCCCATGTGCCGCATGAAAGGGATGCACGGTGTTTGCCTGCATCCGCGCGAAAGCCTCCTGGAACTAAAGGTGCGAGCTTACAACCGGACGCCCTTCGCGCAGACGTTCCTCTGGTGGGCCAACGTTGCCACGCGGGTGCACGAGGCATATCAGAACTTCTTTCCACCGGATGTGTATTATGTGGCCGACCACGCGCGCCGTTCGATGAGCGAGTATCCGCTGGCGAAAGGTCACTACTACGGCGTGGACTATGGCCGGCGCGGGCGCAACGGGGTACCGAAGAACGAGATTCCCGGCCAGTTCGTGCCGGCGCATTCCGGCGATTCGGCTAAAGGGCAAGACACATCCCCCGCGTCGGCATATGCTCCGAACGATTTGTCCTTTTACGCGAACATTCCCGTGCCCACTTCCTATATGTGCATGGGCAGCCAGGAGGACTTCTTCGGCGGCTACGATTACAAGGCGCAGGCGGGTATCCTCCACATCGCCAACCACCACGTTTCGCCCGGCAAAAAGCAATGGACCTGGGGTAACCACGAATTTGGCTACGCCTGGGATCGTAATCTCACCGAACCGGACGCGAACGGCGAATATGGCCCGTACATCGAAATCATGGCGGGGGTGTATACCGACAACCAACCCGACTTTAGCTTTCTTCAGCCCGGCGAGACCAAGACCTGGAGCCAGTTTTGGTACCCGATCCAGCAAATCGGGCCGGCAGAGCATGCTAATGTGCAGGCCGCGGTCTCGCTTGGTGTCTCCGTTCTTGGCGAAGCTTCGCCGAATCGCAGGAACCGCGGAGGTTCAGTGAAATCCAGCGCTGTGCGGCTGACCGCGCGCCTGGGTGTTGCTGTAACCCGGAAATTCTCCAGAGCCAGGGTGCTCGTCACGGCCAAGGGAAACAAACTCTTCTCCAGGACCCAGGACCTTTCACCTGATTCGCCGCTAATTAAGCAGATCAAGCTCCCCAGCGGGATCGCTCAAACCGACTTAGGGCTGAAGGTCACAGACGCGGAGGGCCAGTCAATCATCTCCTTCCAACCCAAGACACGGGTTGAGGGAGAGGTTCCGCCGCCGGCCACAGAACCGGCTCCGCCAGGAGACATTCCCAGCACCGATGAACTCTTCCTCACCGGCGTGCATCTGGAACAGTATCGCCACGCTACCCGCTCTCCAGTGCCGTATTGGCGGGAAGCGCTGCGCCGCGACCCGCTTGATTCGCGCTCCAACAACGCCATGGGCCTTTGGCATCTGCGGCGCGGCGAGTTTGTCGAAGCAGAGCACCACTTCCGCCAGGCCATCGAACGACTCACGCGGCGCAATCCCAACCCTCACGACGGCGAGCCCTTTTACAATCTCGGGCTGTGTCTGCGCTACCAGTTCGATTCACCCTTGGATAGCGAACCAGCTTACTCTGCGCTCTTCAAAGCAACCTGGAATGAGGCCTGGGCCTCGGCCGCCTACCACGCCCTGGCAGAATTGGATTGCTCTCGCTCGGACTGGACGACAGCCCTCGATCATCTGGATCGCTCGCTGCGTTCCAATACGGACAACCTCCGGGCCCGGGACCTGAAGGCGGTTGTTCTGCGAAAACTCAATCGCAACGACGAGGCGCTCGCACTCCTTGCCGAAACCCTCAGGCTTGATCCGCTTGACTGGTGGGCACGGCATCTGGCGGGCCAGCCGATCGCGTGTGATCTGCAGACCTGTCTTGATCTAGCCCAAGACTATGCTCGAGCCGGACTCTGCCGCGAAGCCATCGCGCTGCTCGAAGGATCCGTCGCGATCGCACGCCAACCGGATCCCCGTGACCTGGGAGCCTTGCCGCTCATCCATTACACCCTCGGATGGCTGCACAACCAATGCGGTAACACCAGGCTCGCGCTGGCCGCTTTCAAAAAAGCCGCGGCGCTCCCGCCCGACTACTGTTTCCCGGTTCGCCTTGAAGAAATCAAGATCCTGGAGTCCGCGATGAAAACCAACCCCAGGGATCCTCGCGCGCCCTATTATCTCGGGAACCTGTTCTACGACCGCCGGCGCCACGTGGAGGCGATCGAGCTCTGGGAACACAGCACTACGCTGGACCCTACGCTCTCCGTTGTGTGGCGCAACCTTGGCATCGGCTATTTCAACGTATGCCGCCAACCGGCCAAAGCCCGTGCTGCTTACGACCGGGCGTTCAAAACGAACCCGGCTGATGCCCGCCTACTCTTCGAACGCGATCAACTCTGGAAGCGGCTCGGCCTAAGACCTGCCCGCCGTTTGCGCGCGCTCGAGCAGCACCCGCGCCTCGTGGCGCAGCGGGACGATCTCTCCGTCGAGTTGTGCGCCCTCTACAACCAAACCGGGCACCACGATAAGGCGCTGGTCTTGCTCAACTCCCGGCATTTCCAGCCGTGGGAGGGCGGCGAAGGCGGCCCACTCGCGCAGTACGTGCGGGCACACCTCGCGCTGGGCGGAACCGCGCTGGTGGCCGGAAACCCCGCCCAGGCCTGCCAACACTTCACCTCGGCTCTCACCGTCCCTCGCAACTTGGGAGAAGCCAAACACCTCTTGGCCAACCAAGGCGATATCCATTACTGGCTCGCGTGCGCGCTGAATGCGTTCGGGGAGACCACGAAGGCGCGTGAGCACTGGCGGGTCGCTGCGTCGTTCACCGGCGATTTCCAGGATATGAGCGTGCGCACGTTCAGCGAAATGACCTATTATTCCGCCCTCGCTTGGCAGAAGCTCGGACGACGGGCGAAGGCGAGAAAACTGCTTCTGAACCTTCTGGGTTACGCGCAAAGGCTCGGTAAGTTGCCGGCCAAGATCGATTATTTCGCCACCTCTCTGCCCGCGATGCTGTTGTTCGAAGACGACCTCCAGGCGCGTCAAGAAACCACAGCCCTGTTTCTGCAAGCACAGGCACTGCTGGGCCTTGGCCGGTGTATAGAGGCGAAGACGCTTTTGAATCGGGTCCTCAAGCGCGACCCGAACCATCCGCTCGCCGCCGATCTGTTAGGAGAATTGGTCAGGAGCATGCGAAACTCATGAAAGGCACCTCGGTAAAGAAGGGAAACAGCCAAGCGCTGACCAGCCGCGACCGGGGGCTATGCGTCGAGGATGAACCGGCTGTAGTGACGAACAAGCGTAGCCGCGCATACTGGGTTTTGAGAGGCCGCAGGGCGACGTTCTCGGTCCCGGCACTCACAATGCTTATCGCAATCCTGGCAGGCATGGAGGTCTGTGCCGCTGCCACTCCGCCGGCCTGGGATTGGCCCATCGCAACGCCGGAAAGCCAAGGAATGTCCTCGGCTCGACTCGAGGCGATCAAGGCGCGTTTGGCGGAAAAGCAGACCAGGGCATTCCTGGTCGTGCGCAATGACCACATCGTTTACGAATGGTACGCGCCCAGCAACACAGTCGCCACCAGGCAAGGCACTGCCTCGCTCGCAAAAGCGTTGGCCGGCGGGATGTCTCTGGCCGTCGCCCTCACCGATGGCAAAATCTCGATCGACGATCCTGCCGCCAAATTCGTGCCGCAGTGGAAGGATGACCCGCGCAAATCCCGCATTACGATTCGCCACCTTGGCTCGCACACCTCCGGGCTCTCCGACTCGACCACCGACAACGTAAAGAACGAAGAACAGCTTGGATGGATGGGCGAGTTCTGGAAACGCCTCGATCCCCCGCGCGACCCGTTCTCTCTCTCGCGCGATGAGACCCCGATGCTCGCCGCTCCCGGCGAAAAGCTCCAATACAGCAATCCAGGCATTGGCATGATGACTTACTGCGTTACCGCCGCTATTCGTGACGGAGAGATCAAGGACATCCGCACCCTACTCCGCGAACGCGTCATGCGGCCCATTGGCGTGCCAGACGCAGAATGGTCGGTGGGCTACGGAAGCACCTTCGTTGTCGATGGCCTGCCGCTGGTGGCGGCCTGGGGAGGAGGCTCCTTCACCCCGCGCGCCACAGCGCGGATTGGGCGCCTGGTCCTGCACAACGGGAACTGGGAAGGCCGCCAATTGCTTAGCCAGGCCGCCATCCGACAGGTGACAGGCGATGCCGGACTGGTAGGAAACTGCGGGATGGGTTGGTGGAGCAATGGCGGCGGACGCTATCCGAAATTGCCAAAAGACGCTGTCTGGGGGGCCGGCGCCGGAGATCAATTGTTGTTCGTGGTGCCCAGCCTCAACCTTATCATGGTGCGCAACGGTCAACTGCTCACCCCTGGGAAAGATGAACCGCCAGTCAAACAAGACGACGTGTTCACGAAGTATCATGACTATCGCGCCGAAATTCTTTTTGAACCGCTGGTCGAATCGGTAACCAACATCCCGTCGGCACTGCCGCCCCCGCGGAGCGCAATCATCAAAGAAATCCGCTGGGCGCCAGCGGAAACTATTCGGCGTGCCGCGGTCGGCAGCGACAATTGGCCGCTGGCCTGGGCGGATGACGACGCGCTCTACGGCGCCTACGGCGACGGCAACGGTTTCGAGCCGTTCATTGCCGACAAGCTCAGCATGGGTTTCGCGAAGATCACGGGCGGTCCGGCCGAATTCATTGGAAAGAATCTTCGATCGCCAACCGGGGAAACGCACGGCAACGGAACGGCGGGCAAGAAAGCCAGCGGTCTCCTTTGCGTGGACAGCACGCTCTACCTCTGGACCCGTAACGCTACCAACTCCCAACTGGCGTGGTCCACTGATCATGGCGCGACTTGGACGTGGGCCGATTGGCGGTTCACCGAAAGCTTCGGCTGTCCCACCTTCCTGGATTTCGGGAAAAACAACGCGCAGGCCCGCGACGATTTCGTTTACACGTTTTCGCCCGATTCGAGTTCAGCCTACGAGACCGCCGATGCTGTTGTGTTGGTGCGAGCGCCGAAGGCCCGCCTCCGCGAACAATCCTCTTACGAGTTCTTCGCCGGCATTGATGACGCCGGCAAACCCCAATGGACCCGCGAGCCTGCCAGACGCCAAGCCGTCCTCGTTCACGCCGCTCATTGCTATCGATGCAGAATCACCTACAACGCGGCGCTTCGGCGTTACCTCCTGGTGCAACCCGTTCCCGGTCCCAAATCGCAGGACCGGGGCGGGCGGCTCGACACGCGCTTTGAAGGCGGTCTGGCCATCTACGACGCGCCTGAGCCTTGGGGTCCTTGGACGACGGTGTTCTTTAGTGATCGCTGGGACGTTGGCCCAGGCGATTCGGCCAGTTTTCCTTCAAAATGGATCAGCGCCGATGGCAAAACCATGCACTTGGTTTTCTCCAGCGACGACTCGTTCTCCGTACGCGAGGCGACTCTGGTTCTTGCCCGGACCAACCCTTGAAATTCTCGACGGCGCGCCCCACTCGGTTTAGCGTGCCCGGCGACTAATGTTTCCATGGCCCCGCTAGCAGCCAAATTTCCAACCCAGCCGTTGGTGCTCGTTCACGGCGAAGACGACTTCGCCGTCAAGCAGCGTGCCCGCGAGATCTTCGAGCGATGGCGCGAAGAGATCGGGGGCATGGATCACGAGACCGTCGACGGCAGCGCGGCCAACAGCGGTGAGGCCCTGGCGGCGCTGGCCAAGTTGCGTGGGGCGCTGCAGACCTTGCCATTCTTTGGAACCGGGAAAGCGATCTGGCTGAAGAACTGCAGTTTCTTCGGCGATGACCGCACCGCCAGCAGCCAAGCCGTGGGCGGGTCAGTGACCGACCTCGCCCAGGAGCTGAAGGCGTTCCGCTGGGACAACGTGAAATTGCTGATCAGCGCAGGCAAGGTCGATAAGCGCAAAGTCATCTACAAGACCATCGAGAAGCTGGGCGCGGTCGAATTTCATCCCGGGCTTTCCATGGAGGATCGCGACTGGGCCCAGCGTGCGGAGTCGTTCGCCAGGCAGGAATGCCGCGATCGCAAAAAGGACATCGCCGGAGAAGCGCTCGCGGAGTTGGTCATCTCCGTCGGCCCAAACCTCCGGGAACTCAGCCAGGAAGTCGAAAAGCTCAGCCTCTACGTGGGCGATCGTCCATCCATCAGCTTGGCCGATGTTTCAGCCATCGTCACCAAGCACAAGCAGGCCCGGGCCTTCGCGCTCGGCGACGCCTTGGGCGACCGCGACCTGCCGCGACTGCTCCGCCGCCTGGACGAGGAACTGTGGGAAGTGCGCGGGGACAGCTCGCGCAGCGCGATCGGCTTGCTTTACGGGATCATCAACAAGGTGCGAGTTCTATTGCTAGTCAAGGAACTGGTGCACGCAGGACTGCTCCGTCCGGAGAATGACTATAGCCGTTTCAAGGGACAGATCGAGCAGTTGCCAGCCGAGGCACTGCCCGAGGATAAAAAATACAACCCCATGGCCATGAGTCCCTACGTCCTGTTCAGAGCGCTCCCTCAGATTCGCCGCTGGAGCAGCGAGGACTTAGTGAGGGCAATGGATTTACTCCTTCGGTGCAACCAGCGCCTGGTGTCTAGCAGCTTGGACGAAGCCCTAGTTCTGCAACAGACCCTGGTGCAGATCGTGGGTGAGCCACCGGATAGCGCTCCGCTAGCCAGGACGTGACGGAACCAGGTAAGCGCGTACTCCCGAGTCTTCAGCGCCGGGGTGATCGAGGGCCGGGCCGCTTTTCGTCCACGGAGACAATGTGAAGCGGGTCGACGTAAACCGGATCACCCTGTCCATCCACCACGACTACCGCGTTTCGGCCAACGGCTAGGAATTCCGGGTGCGGAACCCCGAACGAACGCCCGTCGGTCAGTCGAATTACAAAGGGCCTGAAACCCCCGCGAAGCCGCTTAACTAAAAGCGAAACCTGCATTGCCTGTGCTTACTCTCCGACAGGCACTTGGTCAAGCGGCCGTGGCTTCCCTGCCGCCCTCGTCCTCGCCCTCCCACTGTCTCGCGCAGGAACGTGTTTACCAACCCAGGGCAGCGACGAATGCGCGTCATGGCACCTGGCGCGTTCACTTGACGAACGGCCTACTAGGGACCATGCTTACTCGGCTTCGATTGATTTTCTAAGGTATGCCGCTTCCGCCAGCCCATTTGATGGTTGCTATCTGCGGGTCAGTCGTCTGCTTGAAACTGAGCGGACGCGCGACCTTCGCGACTAGCGTCGATTTCAAGGCCGCAGTCGAACGGCTGCGCAAACGCGGGCACTCGAGCTTCGTGCTCGACCTGTCGGAGTGCGTGGCGATGGACAGTACCTTCCTGGGCATTCTGGTGGCGCAAGTCCAGATGCTAGCGGACCAACCAGAACCCAAGGGCAGCATGCACCTGCTCAATCCCAATCACCGAATCACGGACTTTCTCGAGAACCTGGAGGCCATGCACCTCTTCAAAGTCATCGAGTGCGAGGGCGGCCTCTCCGGTCGCTACGAGGAGGCGCCCACTACGCAGGTCAGCAAGAAAGAGATGAGCCGCCTCTGCCTGGATGCGCACGTGGCTCTCATGAACCTGAACCCGGCGAACGTGCCCAAGTTCAAGGAAGTCGCTCGCTTCCTGGCAGAGGATCTAAAGCAGGCAGAAGGTCAGTAGCGGTAGTGTTCGGGCTTGTAAGGGCCTTCCACCGGGACGCCAATATACGAGGCCTGCTGGGCTGAGAGCGTGGTCAGCTTGACGCCAATCTTCTCCAGGTGCAGACGGGCCACTTCCTCGTCCAGCTTCTTGGGCAGCCGATAGACCCCGATCTTGTAGGTTTCCCGTTTCGACCAAAGGTCGAGCTGCGCCAGCACCTGGTTGGTGAAGGAGTTGGACATCACGAAGCTCGGGTGGCCGGTCGCGCATCCCAAGTTGACCAATCGTCCCTCCGCCAGCAGATAGATCGCGTTGCCGCCCGGGAGAGTATATCGGTCCACCTGCGGTTTGATGTTGAGCCGTTTCACGCCCTTGGCCTCATTCAGCCGGTCGACCTGGATCTCGTTATCAAAGTGCCCGATGTTACAGACGATGGCTTGGTCCTTCATCTTGACCAAGTGCTCAAGCGTAAGCACGTCGCGGTTGCCGGTGCAGGTGACGTAGATATCCGCTTCGCCAAGCGTGTCCTCGACGGTGGTCACTTCGAAGCCCTCCATCGCCGCCTGCAAGGCGTTAATGGGGTCCACCTCAGTCACGATCACGCGCGCGCCGAAACCGCGCAGGGAATGGGCGCAGCCCTTCCCCACGTCGCCGTAGCCGCACACGACCGCCACTTTGCCGGCCACCATCACATCGGTGGCGCGTTTGATCCCATCTGCCAGTGACTCGCGGCAGCCGTACAAGTTGTCAAATTTCGATTTGGTCACCGAGTCGTTGACGTTGATGGCCGGGACCAGGAGCTTGCCGGCCTCCAGCATCTGGTAGAGGCGGTGAACGCCGGTGGTCGTCTCTTCGGAAACTCCCTTCCATTCGGCGACCATGTCGTGCCAGCGAGTCGGGCTTTCCCGATGGATCTTCTTGAGCAAATCCTTGATGACTTGTTCCTCATGCTTCTCGCTCGGGCTGTTGACCCAGCCATCCCCCTCTTCCAATTCGTAGCCTTTGTGGATCAGCAGGGTCACATCGCCGCCATCGTCCACTACCAACTGAGGCCCTTTGCCCTTGGGAAAACTGATGGCTTGATAGGTGCACCACCAATACTCTTCGAGCGTTTCGCCTTTCCAGGCGAACACGGGATACCCGGCCTTGGCAATCGCCGCCGCGGCGTGGTCCTGGGTGGAGAAAATGTTGCAGCTCGCCCAGCGGACCTCGGCGCCGAGGGCCCCCAGCGTCTCGATCAGCACTGCAGTTTCGATGGTCATGTGCAGCGACCCGGTCACGCGCACGCCTTTCAGCGGCTTGGCGGCGGCGTAACGCGCACGCACGGACATGAGGCCCGGCATCTCATGCTGCGAAATGTCAATGGCCTTGCGGCCCCACTCCGCGAGGGATAGGTCCGCTACTTTGAAATCAGGGGCGGCGACGGCGCGTCCATTTCCGGAGGCGCGTCCTTTGCCCAGCTTGGGTGCTCGGGAACGAGGTAAGGTAAGAGGAGGCATAAAATAGGATCAGTGTCTTTTTTGAAAGTTCGAATAATCGGTTAGGCCGTTAACGCTATCGGACCGCTTTCTTCAGGGCCGAGGCCCGGTCGGCCTTCTCCCAGGTGATGCTGTCCAGGTCTTCGATCTTACCGAAGTGACCATAATTAGTGGTCTTGGAGTAAATGGGGCGCAGCAGGTTCAACTGCTTGATGATGTCGGCCGGCTTGAAGCTGAACACGGATTGCACCGCCTCGGTGATCTTCTCGTCGCTCACCACGCCGGTACCAAATGTGTCCGCAGCCACTGACACGGGGTCAGGATAGCCGATGGCATAGGCAAACTGGATCTCGCAGCGCGTGGCCAGCCCGGCCGCGACCACGTTCTTGGCCACATAACGGCCCATGTAGGCGGCGCTGCGGTCCACCTTGGAGGGATCCTTACCGCTGAAAGCGCCGCCACCGTGCCGGCCCATGCCGCCGTAGCTGTCCACAATAATCTTCCTCCCGGTGAGCCCGGTGTCGCCCTGGGGCCCGCCGATTACGAAGCGGCCGGTCGGGTTGATCAAGAACTGCGTGTCACGCGCCAGCAGCTCGGGCGGGATAACCTTGCGCACCACCTCGCGGATCACGAAATCACGAAGCACTTTATGTTTCACCGAGGCCGCGTGCTGCGTGGATACCACCACGCTGGTAACCTTGACCGGTTTGCCCTCTTTATATTGGATGGAGACTTGGCTCTTGGCGTCCGGACGGAGCCATTTGGCCTCTCCGGATTTGCGGATCCGCGTCAATTCGCGCCCCAGCCGATGAGCGAACATGATCGGCGCCGGCATTAGCTCGGGCGTCTCGTCGCAGGCGAAACCGAACATGAGCCCCTGGTCGCCCGCGCCCTGCTCCGCGGTGTCTTTGCCGTCGGCGGCACACGCATCCACCCCCTGGGCGATGTCCGAGCTCTGCTGGGTGACTACGTTGAGGATGATCACGCGGTCGGCGTGAAACACGTCATCGTCGTTCACGTAACCGATTTCGCGGATGGCTTGGCGAGCGATCGCGTTGAAATCGAGCTTGGCCCGGGTGGTAATCTCGCCACCAACCACCACCAAATTGCTTTTGGCGTAGGTTTCGCAGGCTACCCGGCTATACTTGTCCTGAGTCAGGCAAGCGTCCAGGACGGCGTCAGACATGGTATCGCAGACTTTGTCCGGGTGGCCTTCGCCAACGGATTCCGAAGAGAAGATGTAGTTGTTGCTCATTGCGCGGTATCGCGGGTCAAGGGTCGGTTAGGCTTCATATTGACGTATCACGATAAGAAGATATATACTCTGCGCGTGCCGTCAACTGCCAAATCCATCAATCTTTCCTCGGATCCTCTCCAGGACCTCCCCACCCGCCGATGACCCCCACTCTGCGCGCCCTTCGGGCTCTGGCCGACCCTACTAGACTGCGGTTGATGGCCCTGCTCGAGCATGAGGAGCTCTCGGTGCACGAACTCCAGGAGATCACCCGGATGGGGCAATCGCGGATCTCTACCCACGTAGGTCTCCTGCAAGATACCGGCCTGCTGCGGTCCCGGCGCGAGGGCAAGCGCACCTTCTACCGCCTGAACCCGGGTGCCGATGCCATCGCCCGTGAGTTCATCCAGTTGGCGGTCCGCGGGGCCCGGGAGATGCCCGATTACGCGCCGGACCAAGTCAACCTCAAGCGCGTGGTGCTGCGGCGGCAAGACCAGGCCCAGGTGTATTTCAACCAGGTCGCCGGCCGTTTCGACCGCAGCTACGGTCCCGGCCGCTCTTGGCAAGCCTTCGGCCAACTCCTCCTGCGGATCCTGCCCCCGCTGGTGGTCGCAGACCTTGGCTCGGGAGAAGGCCTGCTGAGCGAGTTGCTCGCTCGCCGCTGCAAGAAGGTAATCGCGGTGGACAACTCGGAGAAAATGGTGGCGTTCGGGGCCAACAAAGCCAAAGGCAACGGGCTGAAGAATCTGGAATTCCGCCAGGGCGACCTGCAAAAACCACCGGTCGAACCCCACAGCGTTGATTTGGTGATCTTGAGCCAAGCCCTCCACCACGCCGAAGACCCTGGCAAGACGATCCAAGCCGCCGCCGGGATCCTCAAACCGGGAGGCCAGATCGTGATATTAGACCTGTTGGCCCATCATTTCGAACAGGCTCGCGAGCTCTACGGAGATCGTTGGCTGGGCTTTGCCGAAAGTGATTTGCAGCGCTGGCTGGAGTCTGCCGGCTTCAAGAAGGTCGAGGTTAGCATTGTCGCCCGCGAGGAGCAGCCCCCCCACTTTCAAACGGTCCTGGCCGCAGGTTTGCTGGCGTGAGCTGGACGACATTTCCAGCACTCCAAGCGCCGCTGCCCACAAACCGACGTACGAAGAGGCGGGATATCACCTTTTCAGCCCCTTCCCAACGCCAAGCTCTAACGGCACTCACAATCCTCATCCAGAGAAGCTCGCCCACATGTGGTGCGTAGGTTTTACCCCCCCTACCACAGCCATGATCTACATTTCTCTCTCGGGGTGTCTGACAGAGCAATTCGCCCAATCATTCCCGACTTCTTTTGCCTACCTTTTTGAAGAAGCCATCACCATACTCGTGTAAGCCGTATGAAGCATACCATGACTCGCCCTGAGATCTGCGACGAAGCCTCGACCTTTTACACCGAGGCCGAGAAAGCGGAGCGCCGCGCCTTGGGCCTGCCGCCGTCGGAACCCGCCCCTGCGGGCATATTGCTGCGCGACCCAACCGGGGCAGTAGTCAAGAAGACCGCCATTAGTGCCCCTGCGGTGCTCAATGAGGCAAATGAATATGGCAGCGCATTCCCCCGTGGTCTGCGAGTAGATCTGCCAGGGGGTGTCACCCACCTCCTGTTCAGCGGCACCGCCAGCGTGGGAGCGCGCGGGGAGACTCTCTATCCGGGAGATTTTAGAGGCCAATGTTGGCGCACCTATCACAACTTAACCAGGTTGCTGGAGAGTGAGCGCGCCACTTGGCACGATGTGGTCCGAACCACCTGTTACCTGCGGGATATCGACCGTGACTACGCAGCGTTCAACAGCATCAGGAACGAGTTCTTTGCAGCCTTAGGACTGGATCCGTTTCCCGCTAGCACTGGGATTCAGGCCGGCATTTGCCGGAGTGATCTATTGATCGAAATCGAGGCGCTGGCGATCCTGATTCGCTAAAGGGCACGATAGGGAAGCCGCGAGCAGCCCATCGTTGCTCGGGCCGAGCTGTACGTAACCCAGGTTAATTCCTCCCCCAGGGAAATCTTCAACCGCTCCGTGCGGCTGCAGCCCATGGGCCTGGGAGGATCTGGCCGGACCTTGACTTTCGGGTTTGACGTCTCAAAATATTTTCACGTGAAGCCTCCTCCGAATGCCCCCACCCGACGGGATCTTGCTTCGGTTCAAGGCAAGGCGGCCTCGGCTTCGCCTAAGCCAGTGAAGCCCCTTCGGCCTTCTGTATCCAGCGTCCGAGGGGCGTTGCAAACGCTTTCCTTCTTTGCGCTTTTCTATGTCTGCCTCTGGAAGGGCATTGACGTGGGTCTCATTTATCACGGTGGGAGCGAGATTCTCGACTTCCCGGTCTTTTACTGGGGTCGGGACTTTTTCCGTGAATCCGTTGCCTATCCTGGGGGGACAACTAGCTACATCGCTGCCATGTTGGCACAAACGCTCTTCCACTCCTGGTTGGGCTCCTTGGTGCTCACGCTGCAGGGCTGGATACTCTACCGCTGCGGCTGTTCGATCCTTCGGGCGCTGGGTGGAGAGGGCTTCAGAATCGCCTGTTTCGCCTTTCCCGGGCTGTTGCTAGTCCTGTATTCGCGCTATGCCCATTATTCCTCCGCCGTAACCGGCTTGGCCGTTGCGCTCGGTTTTGCGTGGTTGTACCTGTTGCGGTGGCCGGCCAACATTTGGCTACGTCTAGGAGTCTTGTTGGCGATGTCATCCTTGTTGTACGCCGTGGCCGCCGGCGCGTTCGTGGTCTTCTTGTTTGTGTGCGCCGCCACCGAGTTAGCGCGTCGCGGACCACGGCGGCTCATCCTGTTGCCGTTGCTGTTGAGCGTGGCTGTGCCGCTGCTGGAGGGCCGCTACCTGTTTGGTCTGGGACAGGCCGAGGTCTGGCCCACCCTGCTTCCAGTGCCTTGGTCGAAAATGGCCCTGCGGGATCGGGGTGCGCTCGTAGTCTGTTCTCTGGATCTGCTTATTGTCGTCCTCGGCGTCGTCTGCTTGCTTTGGCGCTTGGCTGCCCGGCGCCGGTCCACCTCGACAACCGCACCCGGCCCGATCCGGACCGCACCCGTTTCCACGAGGAAGGAGCACCACCGCCGAAGTGGAGCGGACAGATCGGCCGAGGCACAGAACTGGTCCATTTCCGGCGTGCCAAGGATTCTCTTGGGCGGGCCAGGTGCGATCAGTTGGCTAATCTCGACGGCCAGCCTGCTGCTTCTGGCTTATGGCGCGGTCTATGCCTGCCACGACCGGACGCTGGAGATCCGATTGAGGATTGATTATCTCGCCTGGACGCAGCAGTGGCGGGAGCTCTCGGGACTCGGGCTCACTGGTTCGCCGGGTAAGTCAGCGCGATGCGCCATCGCTCAGGCGGCCTACCATAACGGCACCCTGACTCGCGAACTGCCTGAGGTGCAAACGCCAGAGGATCTTGTCCTCTTCAACGAACTGGACTCCGCCCATTGGAGGAAAGCTAACCTGTATCTTGATCTGGGCTACGTGCTCATGACGCTCCATTACGCGACCGAGGCGATTGAACTCTATGGCGAGCGCCCGCTCCTCCTACGCCAGCTTGCCTTGATGAACCTTGCGCTGGGGAACGTCACCACGGCCAAGATCTATCTCCATTCACTTGAAAAAGTTCCCTTCCATTCAGGTTGGGCCCGCGACTACTTGAACCGGGTCAATGCCGACCCGGAATTGACGAGTGATGTTGAGGTCAGCCGATTACGAAGCCTGATGCCCAAAAAGGATTACGTGCTCCGCTTGCCGGTGGAGCAGTCCTTGCTCCTCCTGCTGGACGCCAATCGTCAGAACCGGATGGCCTTTGAGTACTTGATGACCTATTATCTGCTCGCTAAGAACTTGCCCGGTTTTGTTAAACACCTGCCGCTCGCGGATCATCTTGACGGCTTCAAAGTGCCACGCCTGTGGGAGGAAGCAATCGTTCTGGCCGCTCAGACCATGGGCGAGCAAGCCAACCTTAAGAACCACCCGCTCGACGCCGCGGCACAACGCCAGCTTGAGGCGATTCTTCAATCGCTGGCCAAGTATCAAGGGGACCAACAGTTAGCCCGGCGCAAACTCCAGCAAGATTATGGTCAGAGCTATTTCTACTACTACTATCTCCACCCTTGAACCCGGCCCTCCGCTGTCCACGCGGGGGGCTCTCGCCCTTGCGTTCCTGCTCGTCTTGACGCTCGCTGCCTCCCTACAGGCCAGCCCTGTTTCAGTCCAGAACGCCGCCTCACTGACCAGACCTCCTCGCATCTCGCCGGACTACCAGGGGCTGGTCATTCCACCCAATATCGCGCCTCTGAACTTCCTGATCCAGGAGACCGGCACGGAGTTTCAGGTCACCATTCATGGGGCGCAGGGCTTGCCCGTCGAGGTTCGGTCAAGCGGGGGAAAGGTCGTCATCCCCGACACGGCTTGGCGCAAGGCTCTGGAGACCAACAAAGGAGCAGATCTGCTCACCGACGTTTACGTGCGAGGGGACGACCACCAATGGAGCCATTTCACCACCCTGACGAACCACGTGGCTCGCGAGGACATCGACCCTGTCCTGCTTTATCGAAAACTCCACCCTGTCCACAATACCTGGGGCAGCATGGGCATTTATCAGCGCGACCTCCGGACATTCGAGGAAAGACCGCTCCTCGAGAATCAGCGCTTCGGCAACGGATGTTGCCACTGCCATACTTTACGGAACAACAACCCCAACACCTTCACTGTGGATATTCGCAGCCAGACGTACGAGAATAGTTTGGTGGTGGTGAGCAACGGCGTGGTGGAGGCCATCAAGGGTACGGTCGGTTTCGTCGCCTGGCATCCTACCAAGCCCCTCCTCGTGGGTGCCTTCAACAAGCCCCGACTCATGCTCCACACCGTCCGCCGCGAGATGCTGGATATCGCGGAAATGGAGAGCTGGATCGGTTACATGTGGATGAATTCGAATGTCGTTTTCCGCATCCCAGGCTTGTCGGCTCCGGACCGCCTCATCGGCTTTCCAACCTGGGCTCCCGATGGTCGCTACCTCTATTACTGCGAGTCTCCTAGTCCTTGGACGGATATGGCCAAGACTACCGCCCTGAGCCACAAGAACGCCCGCTACGACCTGATGCGCATCCCCCTGGACGACCACGATCAATGGGGCAAACCGGAGATCATCGTCGCAGCGAAAGACAGTGGCTTCAGCGCCGCTCAACCTCGGGTCAGCCCCGACGGGCGTTGGCTGTTTTTCTGCGCCATTGGTTACGGATGCTGGCCGGTCTACGACGCCGGCAGCGACCTCTACGGAATCGACCTCCAAGCCGCCGGGGCCTCCGGGAAATTCGCTCATCGGAAGCTTGAGCTGAACTCGTCCGAGTGTGAGTCCATGTTAACCTGGTCGTCGAACAGCCGATGGGTGGTGTTCAGCAGCAAACGGGCTAGCCCCTTATTCAACCGGCCCCACATTTCTTATGTGAGCCCTGATGGCGAATGTAAAAAACCTTTCGTCTTGCCCCAACAAGATCCGTCCTTCTACGAATCGTACCTCAAGACCTACACCTTCCCGCAGCTTGCCACTGGGCCCGTCACCATATCCGAGCGCGAACTGGTCGAAGCGGTGACTCATCCGGGACCGCGATCCCTGGTGATGCCTGCCGGCGCTACCCTCCCCAAACCGGAGGAACACCCTTGAGCGACTTCGCGCGGGACGGGAATCTCGCGCACGTCAAGAGGCTCACCGCCTGAAGGAGCCTTAAGTATAGGTGGAACGGAAAGCGACCACGCCTAGGGGAGGCAGGGTCATCAGAGCGGAGAAGGGTTGGCCATGGATCGCATACGCCTCGGCCATCACGCCCCCCAGGTTCCCAACGTTGCTGCCACCGTAAAGTTCAGAATCGCTGTTGAGCACCTCGTTCCAGGTCCCGGCCCGAGGTAATCCGGTTCGGTAACCGTGTTGGGGGGTCGGCGTCAGGTTCAGCACTACCGCCATTTCCGCGCCTCCGCGGCCGGGACGCCGAATGAACGACAAAATCGAATGCTCGTGGTCAGCGGTGTCGATCCACTGGAACCCGTGTCCGTCGTAATCCGCGCTCCAAAGCGCCGGATCTGCCTGGTAGAGCCGATTAAGATCGGCAACGAAGTGCTGCAGACCGAGGTGGTAAGGGCCCTGGTCCAGGAGGTACCAGGCCAAGTCAGAATTGGCATCCCACTCCTGGCTTTGGCCAAACTCGCAACCCATGAACAGCAGTTTCTTGCCAGGGAACAGCCACTGGTAGGCTAGCAAAGCACGCAGGTTGGCAAAACGCTGCCAATCGTCTCCGGGCATGCGCCCCAGCAGCGAGCTCTTCCCATGCACCACCTCATCATGCGAAAGCGGCAGGATGAAGTTCTCATGGTGGTGGTAGAGCATCGCGAAAGTCAGATCGTGCTGGTGGTATTTGCGGTAGATTGGGTCACGCTTGAAGTAAGCGAGCGTGTCGTGCATCCAGCCCATGTTCCACTTGAATGTGAATCCCAGGCCGCCCAGGTAAGGCGGACGTGTCACCTGCGGCCACGCCGTGGATTCCTCGGCCACAGTGATCGTGCCCGGGTGTTCGGTGTGCACCAAGTGATTGAACTCGCGCAGGAAATCGGCTGCCTCCAGGTTCTCTCGTCCGCCATATTTGTTGGGCACCCACTCCCCTTCTTTCCGCGAATAATCGAGATATAGCATTGAGGCCACCGCATCGACCCTCAGCCCATCAACGTGAAACTGCTCGCACCAGTAGAGCGCATTGGCGGTGAGGAAATTACGCACCTCATGCCGGCCGTAATTGAAGATCAGCGTGCCCCAGTCTTGGTGCGCGCCTTGGCGCGGGTCCTCATGCTCGTAGAGGGCGGACCCGTCAAAGCGTGCCAGCGCCCACTCATCGCGAGGAAAGTGCGCCGGCACCCAGTCGATGATCACGCCAATCCCGGCCTGATGGAGCTGGTTGATCAGGCCCTGGAGTTCCTCAGGTGTCCCGTAGCGGCTGGTGGGCGCGTAAAATCCCGTTACTTGGTACCCCCAAGATGGGTAGAACGCATGTTCGGCGACCGGCAGAAACTCCACGTGCGTGAAGCCCATCTGCTTAACGTAATCAACCAGGACCCCGCCTAATTCACGGTAGCCGAGGGATTCGGTGGCCGACTTCTTCCGCCAAGAGCCCAAGTGCACTTCGTAGGTGCTCATGGGCGAACGGAAAGGATCACGGGCGCGGCGCTGCTCCATCCACTCTTTGTCGCTCCACTGGAACTTGGTAACGTCCCACACAATGGCCGCGTTCTTGGGCGGGATCTCGAAAAACGTACCGTAGGGGTCGGTTTTCAGCGACGAAGCACCTTGGCGGTTGCGGATCTCGAACTTGTAGTGAGTTCCAGCGCCGATGCCGGGCACGAATACCTCCCAAACGCCCGATGCCCCCAAGGGACGCATCGGGTTATACCTCCCGTCCCAACCATTAAAATCACCCACGACGCTCACATTCTGAGCTCCGGGAGCCCACACGGCGAAACTCACGCCCGGGACGCCATCGACCTGCCTCAAATGTGAGCCTAGCTTTTCGTAGATGCGCCTCTCAGTCCCTTGTCCAAAGAGGTAAAGATCGGTCTCCCCCAGCGTCGGCAGGAACGAATAGGCGTCTCGCTGCCGACGTTCGTTTCCCTGGTAATCAGTAATCACCAGATCATACGCGTAAACCTGCTGGGCCGAAGTGGTTGTGCCCTCGAACAGACCCGACTCATGCAGACGCCGCAATTCAAAGGAGGGCCTGCTTGGTTCGTGCACGGGCACCAATTGCACCCGCGCCGCGTTGGGGAGCAGCGCTCGAGCAACCAGGCCCGACTCGTCCCCCAGGGCGTGCATGCCGAGAAGATCGTGGGGGGCGTGGCAGCGAGCTTCAACCAAGGTACTCAATTCGGTGGGTGTCAGGATCATTGCATCCCCAATGTGCCATTCAGCTTGGTGAATGACACGTAAAATTCAACCGTCTCGCCTTCGATGGGCGCTACTTGTGGGAGTGATTTTCGACCGTTCCGTTGGGACTTGGGGTTGGACGGACGGCGGTCCCAACCGTAAATGGGCTGGGTGCCCGGATTGATCGTTACATAAGTTCCGAAGGAACGACTAACTAGAAATTTATCCGCTTTTACGTGTGCGGTAGGGGGCAGGTTCTTCTCTGACGTGGAAGCCGATCTCGGGCCTGGGGGGAGCCTGCGGTGGTGCCGTGAGCTGGCGGATGGCTTCAAATAGCGACCGGATGGCGGTGTCATGACCTCCGAGTTTTTGTTCCAGGGCGTCAACCTTAGCGGCCAGTTCCTTGTGAAGCCCAAGTGTTTCGCGCAGGCGCACGAAGGCGCGCATGATGGCAACGTTGACCCGGACGGCCTGTTCGCTCCGCAGACGCTTGACAGCATGGCAACGCCCGGTTCAGTGAAGGCGTAGGGGAGATAGCGGCGGCCTCCGTAGGCCGAACTTGAGATTCCATTTTGGAATCTCAAGTTTTGTGCCTCGTCCTTTACCAACTGGAACATAAAATCCGAGGGGAATCGGTCCTGGTTACGCTTCACCGCCCGATTCAGGTTGCTGGTCGTGACGCCATAAAGAGCGGCAAGATCGCAGTCCAGCATGACTCTTTGCCCGCGGACTAGCAGTATCGCGTGCTCAATTTGCGCGGTGGGGATGAGGGCTTGGGGTTTCATGGAATGAGAGGGGGTGAGAATCGTTTTCTGAAGTTAGGCTGCGTCCCGCCAGATGGGGTAGCGCGAGTCGGTGACAACGACGACGAACCGAGCGAGTCTGCGGTGTCTGAAAGTCGATTCCGTGCCGTCGAGGGCCGGCGAGGTCTGGCTTCTCCCCCCACCGCCCAATTCTCTTCCACAGGCATGGTCAAGACCTTATCAGAATCGACCAAGGAGGCCAAGTACTGGGGCTAGCGCTCAATGCCGTACGGTCCACTCTGGTGTCAGCGTGTCTCTCTTGGAAAAAACTATCCAATACATCCGAAACCAGGAGGAACATCATAAGAGGAGAACTTTTCAAGAAGAGTTCCTCGCCCTACTCAAGAAGCACCGCCTCGCCTTCGATGAGCGCTATTTGTGGGAGTGATTGTCGGCCGTCCCGTTGGGACTTGGAATTGAACGCACGGCGATCCCAACCCTGAAGGGTTGGGCTATTTTCACACGGCCCTCCGGGCCAGACCTTCGGAGACTTGCCCGAAGGGTCACACGACCCGAGCTGTGAACTTTTGGGTTCCCGTTCATGAAAGGTTGGCCGGATCCCGCATTGCAGGCGCAGCCAGCTCGGAGTGGGGATCGGCTACCGTTTCATCCCGGAGGGATCCCCGAAAATAGCCCAACGCCTTCAGCGTTGGGTCCCCGGATCTAAGCATGCACATCAATAAGTGTTTTCACCGCCTGGTTCCCCTTGGCCATCGATTGCAGCAGTTCCGGCAAACGGGATAACGGGCATTCCCCATCCACAAAATCGAGCGCACGGATGATGCCCCTTTCAATGTAATCCAGCGCCCGGCGGATGCTGCGCGGGGTATGATGAAAACTGGCCATCAGCGTCAGGTTGCGATAATGCATCACCGACGTATCGACCTTGATGCTCGTACCCGCCGGGCAACCGCCGAAGAAATTCACGCGTCCCCCTTTGCGCACCACCGCCATCGCTGCCTCCCAGGTTTCTGGCTTTCCAACCGCCTCGATAACCACGTCGAAATCGCCTAAACCCTGCTTTTGAAGCTCGGGCGGGAGAGACGGCGCGTCACCCACATCCACCACACGAGCGGCGCCGAGCCGGCGAGCGGCCTCTAAGCGCGCCGCCCGCCTGCCCGCCACGGTCACCTCGCATCCGAGATCTCGAGCCAGGGCCACGAACATCAGCCCAATTGGCCCGGCCCCGATGACCAGCACACGCTCTCCGGAGTGGAGCCGGGTGTCATGAATGCCTTGCACCACGCAGGCCAACGGTTCCACCAGGGCGGCGTCGCGAAAGGCGGTCTTCGGATTTAGCCGCAGCATATTCTTCTCCACCAGAGCTGCGGGAACCACGATCGATTCCGCGTAGGCGCCGTTGAGAAAGGCAAGATGGTCGCACAGGTTCTCCTGTTCCGCCGAACAATAGAAACACTCCTCGCAAGGAACCGAATTGGCTACCACCACGCGATCCCCCAGGCTCCATCCGCTAACTCCAACTCCCAGTTCACAGATCACCCCGGAGAACTCGTGCCCGAAAGTTGCGGGTGGCACGATCATCCGGGCATGGTACCCGCGCCGAAACACCTTCAAATCCGTGCCGCAGGTGAGTGCCGCTTCGATTCGGACGCGGACCTGCCCCGCCGCCAGCGCCACCACCGGGATCTCTTCAATACGCACTTGTTCCTTACCATAGAGGACGGCGGCTTTCATCTCCCCACCCTAACGGTTCTCCCCCCTGAATCCAAAAAAAAAAGAGGCCGGGCTTTCGCCCGGCCTCTCGTGAATTAAACAGGCTCTTCTACTGTGCTAGGATACGTCCGAAGAGCATTGAGGATGTAGGTGTGAACGTGTACGGGCTTGTCGCACCCGTCACCGCCTGCCACGGTCCTTTAACCGTTGGCGCGGCCTGCAACGTTCCGCCACCCGTCCAGCTCACTGTGATGCTGCCGTCCGCATTCGCCTTGATGCTGGTGAACTTCGGCTGGACTGCGACAGTCGTTGCCGGTGCGAACAGGAGGAAGTCGAAGTCGCCGTTGCCGGCGTCGAATCGCAGCGTCCTGGTGCCGCTCAGTGTGATAGCAGCCACAGTGTTAGTGGTCGCTGCGTCCTTCATCGGAACCAGGGCATTGTTGCCCCAACCGCCCGTGCTGGGACCATCGAAGGCACCCAGGACGTTGGTGGTGCCGCCCGTGATGTCATCCAGATGACCGCCAATGCGGGTGGCTGAGCTCACGGCGTCGCCATGAGATAGCGCGGCATACACGTTGTAACTGCCGGCCGGGAATGTGCGGGTGTAGTTGTACCAGTGGCCACCTTCCCAACCCAGGCGGTAGTCACAGGTCACTTCGCCACCGCCACGATCGTAGTCGGTCGCGATGCTCACGGGCACATGCAGGGTGTTCGGATAGCGGTAGTACGGATTGTCCGTGTCGTACGGACCGCTGTAGTCCACGCCAGTGGTTGCGCCGAGCCCGGCGTAAGCGCCGCCTTTATACGGCATGACGCTCGCTTCCGGTTTGGTCTGACCACCGCTGTAGTCGAAGTCGGCTGCCTCAATCCAGAACGTCGGCGTGGCTGGCAATCCAACGATGAACGACCATTTGATCGTGCGGTCGCCGAAGGTCAGCCAGACATTGTTGGTGCTGCCCATGGCGAATCCGGCAGCGGGTTTGTAGGTGACCGTGGTCTCACCGGCAACCTTGTTGGCCGTCGGCGTAACCGCCGCGCCATTGATGGTCATGGAGATGCTGGTGGTGTCCACCGGGGTGGATCCATCCTCCAACACTGCCGTGACGGTCGCGTCTTGACCGGCACGACCGGTGCTTTGCGAGCCATCCCAGCTACTGCGGCCAGGAGCGAAGCTCTTCACATAGGTCGAGCCGACGCTGGTGGTCGGATACTGGTAGGCCTTGATGCCACCGGCAGCGGTGTCGCCAACCAGGGCCTTGCCCATATCAAGCGGCAACCAAGGATTACGGTTGGTGATGCTGAACCACTCCAGGTTTGCCCCGCCGCCGCCTTCCTCGTACACGAGGCGGAACGGATAGAGACCAGCCTTAGTGATTTGGAACGTGAACCGGGCCGTCTGACCGCCGTCATAACCCCAGCTATCAGCTCCGCGACCACCGGCGAACTCGCCTAGCACAACCGGCGTGGTGCCCCATTCCTTGGGATTACCAACCATGAGCCGGACGCCGTCGTCGCTGTCCATACCCATCTGGTAGATGCCCGGCTGCAGATCCAGCACGGTCAGAACCTCATGAGCGTAATCATCCACGCCGCCGTCAGGCAGGTTAGGATTCGGTCCGATGCCCGGGAAGTCCGGAGAGGTGCCTCCGAAAGTGCCATCATCCGGGAAGTTACCCGCGCCGAGGAAACCGCTGGTCGGGAGCGCATCGTCGTCGTAGTTGATGAAGCCGGTCTCCACGAAGGAACCGTTCGGTCCGGTGAATGCCGTCAGGTCGGCCAGGTTCGGCCAGCCCAACGTCTGATGCACAAACGCTTCGCCAATGGCCGTGGAGTTGCCCGGACCATTGTGGTTCGTGGAGCCGTTGTCATTGTAGGCCGCGATCTGGTAGGCCTTGATCAGGAACCCAAGCTTGCTGGTGTCCACGTCGGCTGCATTGAGCGCCAAGCTCGCTGGGATGACCGTCGCGGCGGGAATCGGCGTGAAGGTATTGGTGCCAGAGTAGGTGCTGGCGCCATCGTTGAAGCTGATCACGAAGGTGTCAGTCTGCAACGGCAGGAACGGCGACCCGGTATAGACCACTTTGGTGACCTTGCCGCTCTTGGTGATACTGGCAGACGACGTGACATCGGTGCCGTTGAGGGTCAGCTTGATTCCCGAGACAGCCGTTGAGCCATCCGTGACCTCAAACGTGACCGGCATGTCGGCCGTGATCCGACGGCCAGTGCCGCGGGGCGGATCAACATAGGACACTGCAGCGGGCTCCGTGCCGTTGTCCACAGCGTAGGTCTTCAGCGACCCGGCGGTTGTGGCATCGTTCAGCAGGGCGTGCACGCCACTGGCGTTGTAGGCCGACCATTCGAGATTGGCCCCGCCACCGCCTTCAACCCAGACCGATCGGAACGGGTAAATACCGGGGGTGCCGATATAGATCCAATCGGGCGTAGGCGTCGCCCCGCGGCCGGTGTCGGCCACCGAGACGATCTGCGAGTTAAGCTGTTCCTTCGGATTGGCCGCGGTCGTCGTGCGGAAGCCGTCGTCGCTGTTGAAGTCCAGCCGGTAGGCGCCTTGGCTCGGGAACTCGATGTAGGTGATGATTTCCATCGCACAATCATCGTTGCCGCTCTCGCGCGCCGCTGTGCCAGGCAAGCCCGGCAGGTTCGAACCGGCAGCGTCGGAAACGCCGTTGGCCACCGTGCCGTCATCCAAATACTCTCCGGCGTTGCCCGAGATGTTGAAGTTGATGACGTTGGTTTCATTGTAAGTGCCACCGGGCCCGACGTAGAGGGTGAGATCACCCGTGTTAGGGCCGAAGTCGCCGTGCAGCACGCGCTCGCCGAAGGCGATCGTTGTGCCACCGTTCACGTCTGCGCCGCGGACGGCCGTGGCGAGGTCGGTATTGAAGTCCGCCTGGGCGAAACGAAGGGTAAAGCCAGGCTTGGTCTTGTCCACGCCCGTCGCCGCAGTGCTAGCAGCGATCGTGGTGTAGTTCGGGACGGTGAAGTTCGAGTCTTTGGAGCCGAGATCGGTTCCGCGGGTATCTTTGGCGCTGATCGTCGCCTTGTGGCTCGAACCCGAAACCAGCGGGCTCGCGGGATTGTAGCTGGTGATCGTCCAGATACCGTTGGTGTCCACATTCGCGGCGGAAACCGGAACCACGACATCATCCAGCTTGAGCACAATGGTTGCGGGATCGATGATGCTCGGTCCGGAATTATCGGCCGTCACGCTGAAACCAACCGGGTTGCCGGTCGCGTTCCCAAGGATCGCCTTGGTGGCTCCGACGGTGGTGATGTTGATGTTGTCCACACCGGCCCATTGTTCGGAACCGCCCGTGCTGGCGCCGAAGAGAAGACGGCCGGGACCAGGAGCATAGGTGGTTTGGAAGTTCTGAACGATGTTAGAACCTTTCCAGTACACGTTCAAGAGGCCGTTCTCGTTCACCGTCACGCGCAGAGGTGCCCAGCCCAGCAACGCACCATCGCCCCGTACACCGGCATCGTCGAAGGGGCCAGTGATGAGCGTTGTTGGATCGGCAAGGTATTCTGCAGCCGTCGCATACAAGTTGCTGCCGTCGGCATTCGCGACGCTGGGCATGGCAATCTGCGTGATCTGGTGGCCGTCAACGCGCACGCTAATACCGCGCACATCGTTCGCGCCATTCGACCCCCCCACAGGCGGGTTGCCGGTTCCCCAGGTGTCGAACCCGATGCCGATGCCGGTTTGAGTCCCTTCCTCGGGAAGGTCGATTTCAGTGCCACCGTTGTCCTGACTGCCAGCCCACTGGCCAGTGCCCGCGACGCCGCGTCCTGGGTTCGTGCCGGCTTCGATCAGAGCAACGATCGGGTCGTCGGCGCGAACGTAGTTGATGCTGAATCCGTCAGCGGGCGTACCGCTGGTCCAATCGCCCAACGCGATCAGGCAGTCGAAGTCGAATGACGCGACGACGAGGCCGTTGTCAAAGTCCGGAAACAGGATAGCGGAGGTTTGGCCGGTCCCATCGCTGAGCTTGACGCAACCACTATTGGTATAGCCGCCTGCCGCTTGCCAGGCCGGGAGCTGGTTACCTTGGGCGTCGGTGGAGCCCACCGCAAAGAAGTTGGCAATTCCGGTGAAATCAGTGTTGAAGTCATAGGAAGCCGAGCCCGCCCGGGCATCCGCCCCGGTGAGACCGAGAATCGCCAGCAGCGCCGCCGCTGCTAGCAATCGTTTTGGTTTGTTTGTTTGGACACGCATATTTGTTGGTTACTGCATTTGGTTCAAAACGCGGGATCGAGCACGCGCTACACACGCACACACGCCCAGGTACAGCCCGAACGAGTCACCGCTTCTCGCATTTTGCGCCAAAATCATGGTCTGGAGTCGGGAAGATTGAACCAAAACGTTACCTTACGGTCAACAGAAAATTGGTGAATTCACTGCACGGCTTATTGTGTTCATTCCAAACTGCCTCGAATCACCCTGGCAACCTCTTTGCCACCAGGAATTTAGGAATATAAGCCAGAACCATCACCAGGATTTCCTTAAGTCACCTATCACCCCACCTCCCCGGGGTCAGTAGCCAGAATAGCGGGGCGAATGCCGCCCATCCCGCGTTAAACCGTCCGGCCCCCCCGGATCTTCCCCCGCCAAAACCCGCCCTAATAAACGAGCACCCGATCCTTTAGGACCGGGTGGTCCCGAACGATCCGGCCTGCCCCTATTTGACCAGCCGGTAATACGTCGCACTGCCCGCAGTCGAGGCGTTGATCGATCCCGCCCCGCTCACCGGATTACCCGCGTCGGCGACCGGCGCCCAAGCCGCCCCGCCCCCGAGAGCAGGACGGGACTGGAGCGTGAAACCGCTGGCGGTGGCGTCCCAGCGGATCGTCACCTGCCCCCCGGCCGATTGGATGCCAAGCGTCGGTGGGGTGGTGGCCGCCAAGATCTTGACCAGTTGAAAGGCGTTGACCGCCGGGTTGTAGGTCGAGGTTGATGACGCCTCCCAGGCGACTGACAGAACAAGCGAGCCGTCAGGCGCGGGATCGATGCTATCGAATTGGACGTAGTTCCCCTTCTGCCTGGCGCTCGGATCCGTGCTGCTGGCCCGTCGATAGCCAGGGTTCTGGGTGTAATCCAAACCGGTCTCGCCCAAGACATGGTAAGTCGGGTACGAGCCGGCTCCGGCGACGCTGAAGGCCTCCTGGTAGTCCGCTTGGAAATCAAACCCGAGCGTATAAACGATCATTTGGTAGTGCCCAGGCGGCACGTTCGCGAGCTTGATCAGGATCGGATCGTTGCTCGTCCCATTGTGAATGAATCCTTCCATCAGGTCGCCATCGGCATCCAGGAGCGAGCGCGTTCCGGAGGACCACATCCCGAAGGCTGCGGTCGCCCCGGCCGTCGTGTCCAATTGAAGCGTCACCGGGCTTCCGGCCCCGTCGGCATTGGTCAAAGCGATCGGCCCAAGCGAGCCGTCCAGATTATTCCAATTAGATTGCTCCACGACTCCCGCCACATCGTCCGGGCGAAGCGACACGGCGTCGTCGCTGACATAGCCCGCCCCAATGAACTTCACGCCGAGATAGGGTTGCAGGTTCGAAGGACTCCCGGGCGTCACGGTCAAGGACGCTGCGCGGCTGGTCGTGGAAATACCCGCCACCGAGACCACCACCCGGTAGCTCTTTCCGCTATCGGATGACGCCAGGACTGGCGTGACATAGGCGGGGCGAGTTGCACCGGGAATATCCACACCCTCCCGTTGCCATTGGTAATACACGGGTGACGAGAGGGTTGCCGCCTTGACCGAAAACCGCGCCCGCGATCCCGCCGGGACGCTGGCATCGGCTGGCGGCACATCGAAGGTAACCACACCCAGATCTGGATTGACCATCGCGCTGATGAGGTCCCCGCTCAGGATGGGCAGCGTGGCAGCGTCGGGACTCGACGCGCCGCTGATCCGCGCCGCAAGCTGTAGTGTCGCATCCCCCCCACCCTGCTTCAGCACCCCGCGCAGCAGATAATCCTGTTGCGCGGTCAGCGACGGGCCGGTGACCAACACACCCTCCGCGAAGGGCGCGGCGTGCAACGGCAAAACACCCAGTGAACTCAAGTTCGCCTCCGTGGCATCGCTGCTTAGGAAGATCTCCGCCTCATCGTCGTTATTGACAAAGAAATCGAAGGCATCGCTCGAGCCGGGAGTAAAGGTGGCCGTCAGCCTGGCGCCGTAATTTCCCAGGGTGCCGGACAGGGGGATCTGGAATCCGCGGACAAATTGGACCAGGTCGGGATAATCGGGATAGGTCGGAGCCGCGTAGAGCTCCGCCACGGTGGCCCCAGTGACATTCATATAAACCTCTTGCTTCACCCAACCCTTGACTCGCTTCCAGGCCGTGAAATCCATCCTGGCCCCCGTCTTGATTGAAGTTCCCGCGGTGTCCTTAACACCGGTGACACTGAGGGTGTAGCGTGTGCCGGCCGTCTGTGTCCCGGTCGTCAGGTGCACAACCCGCCCATCGGTCGCATCCGCGGTCGCTGTCGTGACGCTGACCGCCGGACCGTCGAGCGCAGGCACCAGACTAAAGTCAGCCGGCGCCACGCTGGTGGCATCCAGAATCCGCGAGAATCGTACGGTGACTCCATCCAAAGTGTCGTTGCCAGTCACGCTGAGAATCTCCGGCGTCGGCAACGCGGTTCCGGAGTCCGACAGCGAATCCAACTGGATCGCGGTTAGAGTGGAATCAGTGCTGAACACCACGCGGTCGAGGGTCATGCCGGCTTCGCGCGTGCCGATGGTGAACGTGACCAGGCCCGCCAACTCGGCGGCCCCCACCGAGTAGGTGGCGGTAGGCTCCATGTGCCACGCGAAGGTATTATCCGCCGGCGCCGACGAATTGTTGCTGTCGGATCGGTAATACGGGGTCTGGTCGCCCGGGGTGCTGTAGGAGCCCCAGGTCGAACCGAGCCACACACTGTTGGCCGTGGCATTATCTCCCGCTGTGCGGCTGACGTCGGCTCGCCACCGGTAGTACAGGTTGTAGGTCCCCGCCGCTTTGAACCGGACTTGGTATTGGGCGAAACTGTGTGGAGAATCGGTGGTGCTATTCGTCCCGGCGATAAACAGGGCGGTCCCGCCCGCCGCCTCAACGATATTCGAGGACACCCAGGTCTCCGGCGTTCCGGCAATGAGCGTCACGGGCCCATCCGCCGAGAACGCCGCGTAGGTATCTGTGGCGCCCTGCACCACTTGGGACATGGTGTAGTTGAGAGAGTCCAGTTGCACGTCGGTCAGGCCGGCATCCGTGCTGAAGACCAAACGGTCAAGGGTGAATCCAGCCTCCCGGGTACCGATGGTCAGCACTACGGGATTGGCCAATTCGGTAGCCCCTACGTTGTAAGTGGCGGTCGGTTCCATGTGCCAGGCGAAGGTATTATCCGCCGGCGCCGACGAGTTGTTACTGTCGGAACGGTAATACGGAGTCTGATCGCCTTTGGTGCTGTAGGCTCCCCAAGTCGTGCCGATCCAACAACTATTAGCCGTGGCATTGTCCCCTGCCGTCCGGGTCACGTCCGCCCGCCAGCGGTAGTAAAGGTTGTAGGTCCCCGCAGCCTTAAACTGAATCTGGTACTGGACGAAACCGTGCGGCGAATCGGCGGTGCTATTGGTGCCGGAGATATAGAGGGCACTCCCTCCGGCGGCTTCCACAATGTTCGAAGCAACCCAGCTCTCGGGCGCTCCGGGAATCACGGTCGCGGTGAGGGCGTCGAAGGCGACGTAATGGTTGCCGGGGGCTTGGGTGATTGTCCCGGCATGAACGGCGGATGCTGTCAAACAGGCCAGCAAGCCTAAGAATAACCGCCGATGAGGGGATAATAGGGTACGAGGGTTCATGAGATGGATTGAGCCGATAGTTGACTACCGTCTGTCGTTTGGGTTGTCGGGCGAGATTACAGTATTACCTATAGTTGTCAAGCCCATCGACATACCTTCTGCCTCAACTTTTGATGCCCCCCCCCGATCGATGGCGAGGGTGCTCCTTCCCGGGCGCGCGGCCATCCACTGCCGCAGCAACTTGATCCAATCCTAGCCATCAGCCCCGTGATTTGGATTGCCGTTCCTAAGCGCTTTCCCCGGCCGATATTCTCCCGCGCCCTGCACTCTGCTCCTCTCGGAGGTGGTTCCGAGCGATTCTTAAAGATTTCACACCGGGCACCCAAGTGGGTGGTAATCAAGGCAGCAACGGGGTACGCTGCGCCCATTTCGGGTGCAGGTTTTGGGGGCGCAGGTGGCTTTGTCTAGCGACGTGGCTTAACTTAAATCTCCGCTCGGGCGCGTTGCCTTCACAATCTGGGATTCCCCACCCCATGATGTCAACGGACTGCCCGGGCTTCTTAGTGTCTCCCCGAACGTCTTCCCATCGAACAACCCCAGACGACGGGCCCCGAGCAAGAAGATGCGGGGTCCCTGGTTAGGGCCCTGGAGTCTGGTGTGGTCGCATCCGCAATTTACGGAGATGGCCAAATCCAACAAGCCTCTTGCCCTTCTCGTCCCAGAGTCGAAGGGTTAGGGTCTTGATGCTCGGAAAGAGGCGCAGCGCCTTAACCTCCTGAAACACCTGATGCGCCTTGTGGCATCGCTCAAGATTATAGTTTGGTATGCGCGCACTCAGGTGGTGGATGTGATGATAGCCAATGTTGCCGGAAAACCACTGAAGGATCCTGGGCAGCTTGTAAAACGAACTGCCCTTCAGCGCCGCGGCGGTGTAATCCCACTGCTCGTTCCGTTCCCAATAAACTCCTTCAAACTGATGCTGCACATAGAAGAACCAGAACCCAATCGCACCGGCAACCGCGAGCATGCTCAGTTGGATAACCAGATAGGGCAGCACCCCAAAGGCGAGGCTGAGCCCGGCCGCCATTCCGAGGATTGCGACATTCATCCAATAAACGGAACGGCGTTCGCGTTTATTGTCGTTGCGCGAGGCGAACCGTTGTCTGACCACCATTACAAACAGCGGAGCGATCAGGAAAAGTACAACCGGATTTCGGGCCAGGCGGTAGGCGACGCGCCGCCAGCGTGATGAAGCTAGATACTCCTCGACGGTCAGCGTCCATAGATCTCCCGTGCCCCGCTTATCGAGATGGCCCGAGGTCGCATGGTGAATCGCATGGTCCCACCGCCACTGGTAGAAGGGCGTAAATGTAAGCAGGCCGGTGATGAATCCCAACGCGTCATTGGCTTTCCGGGATGAAAAGTACGAACCGTGGCCGCAATCGTGAAAAATAATGAACACCCGGACCAAGAACATCCCAGCCAGCGCCGACAGCGCGAAAACCAGCCACCAGGAAATCGAGAGGCTCAGGTAGATGAGGTACCATATGGCCGCATACGGACCCAGCGTGTCTAGGAGTTGCCAGGCCGCCCGCCACCTCGAAGGCTTCTGATAGGAGAGCACGATCTGTTTCCATGCTGCATCGTTGGCCTGACCGGAAGCTTGTTCTGGATTTGAATCGGCTGTCATGGCCCACCTGCAACTATCGGAGTTGGGTATCCTCTCCGTTTATGAATCTTAAATGGCGACACCCCATAATTTCCGCCTGACCTGCGGGGGCGGACAGCCGGGGTCATGCCCCGGGGTAGTTCCCCCATTGCCCCGCACAGCGTCACCCAGTATCAGCGCACCAACACCACCCAAGTGCCGCAGATCGTGCGCGGCGAAGCCAGCCTCACTGACCGCCTGCGGCCAGCTTCGCCGCCAGCAGTTCATTCGCTTGCCTCTGCACCATTTCGAAAGGAAGTCCAGTCGGGCGCGTTTTCTCGTCCCAATAGCCGCTCCGGATCGCATTCTCGCACACCGCCACCGCCTGCTCGCAGTCGCCGTGGCGGAGCAGCGCGTCAGCCATGATGGTGGCAAGCCGGAGAGGGGCCTGGCGATCGAGAGCGAAGGGCGCGCGCGACGGCTTCTCGCCGCGGCCAAGGGCTTGTTTGGCGAACTCGATACAGCCCATGTCATCGCCTCGATCCCAAGACAGCTCCGCCAAATAAGCGCGGTAAACGCGGGCATTGGCTTGGTCTGCCTCCGCCATGCCGAGAAGGATTTCCTGCAGCTCCTGCGAGGGAGGCTCAAAAAAGATGGAGCGTTGCTCGCGGTAATACGCCATGAGCGCCACCGCGTACTTCCGCAGGAGCGTGGGATCGGTCGCGGCTCGCTCAAAGATGCGAGCTTGAATCGCCTGGAGCCGGCGTGCCTGCAATTCGCTGGGAGTGCGCACATAAGTGACCGATGCGCCGCGCTCGTATGGTTCAATGTCCTCAGGATGATCGTGCTCCCAACGTAGCAACAGCGAGTTGAACAGGTCCAAGTAGCCGGCGCTTCCCGCAAGATAAAACTTGGCGAACGCGCGGAAGTCCTCCTGGTTCAGGTTGTGCGCCTGCAGATACTGCCCCAACAACGAGTAGGGCCGGCGCCACAGAGTCTCGTTGGCCAGGCGAAAACGGTCCACGGTAGGCCGGGCGAAAAAATCCCGTTGAGCGAGATACTCCAGCGTCGGGTAGTAATCGCTGTGCACGCGAGTGTCTGGCGCGGGAATGAACCGGCCACGGGCACTCGAGACCATTTCCTGGGCGAGGTACAAGGTGGCATTGTTCAGCCCGACTTGTGCCAGGTCGGCGTCCACGAGCGGCTCCCGCAGGCGTTGCTCGAAGGCCGCGAAGTCCACTCTCACCGGCTGAACCGACCCGACCAACAGCAGGTCGTTGTAATGACTCTGCCACAGGCTCATGTGGGGAAAGCTCTGGCTGAAGGTCGCGATCACCATGTCCAGGCCATCGTCGCTCAACTCGTACAACTGAACCCACTGTAGCATCAGGCCGCCGGGCGCCAGGTGCTGCCGGCAGGTTTGGTAAAACTCCGTGCTGAACACTCCCGCCACCCCGGCCATCCACGGATTCGAGGGCTCGCTGATGATCGCGTCGTATTTGTGATCGGTGATTTGGAGAAACGACTTGGCATCCTCCACCACCAAATGAAGGCGCGGGTCACCGAGTGGGTTGTGATTGACGTTGGTAAAGAAACGGTTTGCCTGCACCACTTCGGGAGAGATCTCCACCTGATCGACATGTTTGACGCTGGGATGGGTCAGGACAGATCCAGCGCTCATCCCGCTGCCCAGACCAATCATCAGCACGTCCTGCGCGGTAGGATGCATGAGCAAAGCGGTGTGCCCGACCATGAGCTGCGTGATCATGTCGTCACCAGTGCCGGCGTCGGTCTTGCCGTTGACTTTAAGAAACCGTAATCCCCCCGGAACTGTTTCGGCGACGCTCACCGTGGAACCGGCGCCGTCACGGTAGTAGAGCATATGGCTGCGCTGAAATCCGGTCTTCGCGTCTTTCCACGTGGTCGGCGGCCGCTGGGTCCGCCACAGCCCCGAGGTCAGCAATGGTCGCCAAGTGTGATCGAACATCCTGCCGGCGCCAAACACGAGGACCACGGAGACCAAGGGCGTGGCGAGCAACCAGGCCAAGCGCCCCGGCGCGTACTTCAGCGCCAGAAGGGTCAAACCGATGAACAGGTTCAAGGCAATCCCCAGGGCGAATGTTCGGGAAAGCCCAAGCATCGGCATCAGCACCAGGCCCGTGGCCGCCGCGCCCAGCACTGTCCCCAGGGTATTGACCGCGAACACCCGCCCCACCGAGCGGCCGGCCCGCGCCGTCTGCTCCGTCGCCACGCGGCTCACCAAAGGCAGCGTCATTCCCAGGCAAACGGTCGGCACGAACATGACCGCAAAACAGATCGCCCCTTGCAGAAACTCGTAGATTGGATAGTTAGAGGACTCGCGCACCAGAACCTGGCTCGCCCGTACGAAAGTGAACGCAAGATACTGATACAGAAATAACGACATCGCCATGCTCACAGCGAGGGCGATCTCCGTCCAGGCGAAGGCCAGCAGCGCCCGCTTCATTGCCGTCCACTGGTAAACCAGCCATGAGCCCGCAGCGATCCCCGCGATAAAGGTGATCAGCATCAGGGAAAAGGCGTGGGTGCTAGATCCCAAGGCCAAAGCCAGAAAACGCGTCCAGGCCACCTGGTAGAGCATGGCAACAAAGCCCGACAGCCCAATGCCGATTACTGCGAGGCGCAGCTCGGCTGAGGAAAACGACTCCTCAACCGCAAACGCCGGCTCGGACGCTGCGGGTTCTGCGAGCGGTTCTGCTATCCCTTGGCCCTCCTTCGAAGCGCCGCTCACGAACAGAGCCAGGCAGCCCACAGCGAGGTTCATGGCTGCCCCGGCGATCATCGTGGAAGCGAGTCCAATCACCGGCAGCCAACAAAAATCAGCCAGCCAAGTCCCAGCCACCGCCCCGGCGCTGTTCACAAAATAGAGCGCCGCAACTTTCGGTCTCAGCTCGCCCAACGAGCGCGTTACCACTCTGACCAACAACGGCAAGGTTCCTCCCATCAGTACCGTGGGCAAAAGGATGGTCACCAAACTGAAAACGAATTTGAGCCCAAGCAACGCGGTGGAGCCCGGCTGCCACCCTCGCGCGAGATTCACGAAAGCCATGTGGCAAAACTCATAGTAAGTGGGGAATACCAAGGCATAGATCCCAATCCCGATCTCCAGCCAGGCATAGCGGGCGAGCGGGCGGCGGGTGCGATCTGCCAGGCTGCCAAACCACAGGTTCCCCAGCGCCAAGCCCCCCATAAAGGCGACCAGCACGGCGACCACCGCATAGCTCGTGTGCCCGAGGAACAGTGCCAGGTAACGCGCCCACACGATTTCGTAGACCAGCCCCGCCATCCCGGATACGAACAGGCACGCACACACCAATCGAAAGATCAGTTTGGGCGAGAATTTCATGTGCGCGCATGCTAATGGCGAGCAGAGACACATCAAACCTTTTCTCCCGCGGCTGTTCCGCACGCATCCTATGCTCCAGGCCGCTCGCACTTCCTCCAAACCGGTGTAAACTATGCCCGTGCCGTTAGCCCAATTCCATCCGGTCATCGCACGCTGGTTCGAGGAGAAATTCGGCTCTCCCACCGAGCCCCAGGCGCGCGGCTGGCCTGCCATCCGCTCCGGAGCACACACGCTGATCGCAGCTCCTACCGGCTCGGGGAAAACCTTTGCGGCATTCCTCGCGGCGCTGGATGGATTGGTTCGCGACGGTCTGGACGGCAGGCTCAAGGATGAAACCCGGGTCGTTTATGTTTCCCCACTGAAGGCCTTGAGCAACGACATCCACAAAAACCTGGAGGAACCGTTACGCCAAATCCGGGAGGCCTTGACGGCCAGCCACGGGCACGATGTGGAGGTGCGGGCGCAAGTTCGCACCGGCGACACTCCGACGGCGCAGCGCCAAGCGATGTTGCGCAAGCCCCCCCATGTTCTGGTCACCACCCCCGAATCGCTCTACCTGCTACTGACCTCGGCCTCCGGGGCCAAATTGTTGCAGACGGCGCGGACGCTCATCGTGGACGAAATCCATGCCACGGTCGGCAACCGCCGAGGCGCCCACTTGGCCCTGAGCATGGAGCGGCTTGAGGCGCTGACCAAGGCGCCGCTACAGCGTATTGGCTTGTCCGCGACCCAAAAGCCCATCGAGGAAGTCGCGCGATTCCTCGTAGGCTCACGGCGCGTGGACCCAAACGGCAAAGCCGACTGCGCCGTAATCGACTGCGGTTACGCGCGCAAAATGGATCTGGCAATCGAAACCCCCGCTTCCCCGCTCGAAGCGGTGATGTCAAACGAGGTGTGGGAAGAGGTTTACCGCCGGTTGGCTGACCTCATCGAGGCACACCGCACGACCCTGGTCTTCGTCAACACCAGGCGTTTGGCGGAGCGAGTCACACACCACCTGGCTACCCTCCTGGGCGAGGACAAAGTGACTTCACATCACGGTAGTTTGTCGGCCAAGCTGAGATTGGAGGCGGAGAACCGCCTCAAACGCGGCGAGCTAAAGGCCTTGGTTGCGACCGCATCGTTAGAGCTGGGAATCGATATCGGCTCGGTCGAACTGGTATGCCAGATCGGCCCAACACGCTCGATCGCGACCCTGCTCCAAAGGGTCGGCCGCGCGCGTCACCAGCGTGGCGGCTTGCCCAAAGGCCGGCTCTTCCCCCTCAGCCGTGACGAACTGATCGAGTGCGTTGCCACCATCCGAAGCGTAGACAAGGGTGATCTCGACCGCCTCGAGATACCGCCGAAGCCACTCGATGTGCTGGCCCAGCAAATCGTGGCCTGCGCCGCGCGCGAGGATTGGGATGTGGCCCACCTCTACCAACTGATGAGCGGGGCCTGGCCGTTCCACAGCCTGAGCCGGCCGAAGTTCGATGCCGTCGTGCGAATGCTCGCTCAGGGGTTTAGTACCAAACGCGGTCGGCGCGCCGCCCTGATCCATCACGACGCCATTAACCATCGGCTGCGCGCCCGACGCGGCGCAGGTTTGCTGGCCTTGACCTCCGGGGGCGCCATTCCCGATAACGCCGATTATCGGGTCTTGCTCGAGCCTAGCGAGACGTTCATCGGCACGGTGAACGAAGACTTCGCGGTTGAGAGCATGGCCGGAGATGTCTTCCAACTCGGCAACGCCTCATGGCGGATGCTCCGCATCAACGCCGGCACCATCCGCGTGGAGGATGCCCACGGCGAGCCACCCGGCATCCCGTTTTGGCTCGGAGAAGCCCCCGGCCGTACGAAGGAAGTGTCGCGTGCGGTGTCCGATCTTCGCGTCGACATTGCGAACCGAATCCGGCAAGAGCAAACCTCGCCGGCCAGGGCCGATTCGATCCGGGCTTGGCTCGTTGCTGAGACTGGGCTGGCCGAAAGCGCCGCGCGACAAATGGTCGACTACCTCGTTGCGACACACGAAGCGCTCGGAGTGCTCCCCTCTCAAAAGACACTGGTGATCGAGCGCTTCTTCGACGAGTCCGGCGGCATGCAGTTGGTGATCCATTCGCCCTTCGGCATTCGGATCAACCGGGCCTGGGGCCTGGCGCTGCGCAAGCGGTTTTGCCGGTCCTTCAATTTCGAGTTACAGGCGGCAGCGACAGACGATGCGATCGTCCTCTCGCTGGGGACCCAACATTCATTCCCGCTTGAGGAGGTCTTCCGTTATCTCAGCAGCAAAACGGTGCGCCCTTTGCTCGTGCAAGCCCTTCTGGACGCGCCCATGTTCCCGGTTCGATGGCGCTGGAACGCCTCCCGCGCCCTGGCTCTCCCACGCATGCGCAGTGGACGCAAGGTCCCTGCCCCACTTCAACGCATGGAAGCGGAGAATCTGCTGGCCGCCGTGTTCCCGGACCAACTGGCGTGTTTGGAAAACATCGCCGGTGACCGGGAGGTCCCTGACCATCCGTTGGTCCAACAAACCATCGATGATTGCCTCAACGAGGCTATGGACGTGGACGGCCTTGTCACGCTGCTGCGAAAGATCGAGACCGGCGCCGTGGAATGCATTGCCAGAGACCTGCCCGAGCCATCACCACTGGCGCATGAAATCCTCAACGCCAAACCCTACGCCTTCCTCGACAACGCCCCCTTGGAAGAACGCCGCACCCAAGCCGTCCACACACGCAGGGCGACTGATCCTGCCACCGCCGACGATCTGGGCCGTCTGGACATCGCGGCCATCGAGAAGGTCCAAGCTGAGGCGTGGCCAACTGCTCTCAGCGCCGATGAATTGCACGAGGCTCTGATGCTGGCCGGCGCGATGACCTGGGAAGAACTCGCTCGCGTCGGCCCTTCCGCAAAACTCGAGGATGGTGGAGCGGGCAGTTCTCCGCGCACCGTCCCCGGCACAAAGCAGGACGCAAGCACACCCGGCACGGGAACCCTCCACGCGCCGCAACTCTTCGCCGCTGGTCCGGAAGCATCGCCTGCGACACTCTGGCTCCAGGAGCTGGTTGTACAGCGTCGAGCAGGAAGGCTGGCGCACGCTCCTCCGCTATGGGTCGCCGCTGAGCGCCTGCCGATGTTACGGGCTGTGTTCCCTGGCTGCCAGGTTGAGCCGCCGCTAACCCCCCCCGAGTCGGAGCTGAGGCATGAATGGGAGCGCAGCGCGGCCATCCGAGAGCTAGTCCGTGGCCGGCTCGAGATTACCGGACCGACCAGCGCGCTTGAACTCTCCGGCCTGCTCAATCTACCCGCCCCCGACATCGAGGTTGCGCTGCTGGCCCTCGAAGCCGAGGGGTTTGTTCTTCGCGGCCGATTCCGCCCCCGCCACCCCGGCACAGAATGGTGCGACCGCCGACTGCTGGCACGCATTCACCGGCTGACCATTAACCGTCTCAGGGCCGAAATCGAGCCGGTCTCCGCCGCGGACTTCTTCCGCTTCTTGGCGGCCTGGCAGCGCGCGGAGCCTGGCCGTCAAACAGAGGGCGTGGGTGGCGTCCAGGCGGTCCTTGAGCTGCTCGACGGCTACGAGTTGCCCGCGGGCGCGTGGGAACCCGAGGTGCTCGCTTTGCGAGTCAAGGATTATGCTCCTGAATGGCTCGACCAATTGTGTTTCACCGGGCGCATCGGGTGGGGACGCTTGAGTGCTCCCCGCGACCCAAATAACCGAACTTCCGGCCCGCTCCGATCCAGCCGGGTCGCTCTATTCGCAAGAGAGCACCTGAGTGACTGGCTTGAGCTGGCACGCAGCCCGCTTCCTGGCGACCTGTCAGCCGACACGCAGCGAGTGCTGGATGCCCTGGCAAACGGTGGCGCTTCCTTCTTCAGTGAGCTGCAGAAACGCGTGGGACTCCTCCCCTCCCGCCTCGAGCAGGCCTTGGCCGAACTGGCCGCACTGGGGTGGGTCACAGCGGACAGCTTCGAAGGACTGCGCGCGCTCCTGCTGCCGCAAGAAAAGCGGGTGCCATTTTCAGACCCGCACCGCAAACGGCGGCACAAGGCCGTTAGCAGTGTGGAGTTTGCCGGCCGATGGTCCCTGCTCCGTGCGATCCCTGGACAAACCTTAACGACGCTCGGGAACGCGGCACCAACCGCGCCTCACAAAACTCCCGTAGCTAACATCGGTCAAGGGCCCGAGGAAGAGAGACGCCGGGAACAGGCGGTCGAGACCCTCGCTCGCGGCTTGTTGCGTCGTTACGGCCTGGTCTTTCGACGGCTCCTCGAGCGGGAGTCCTTGCCCGTCACTTGGTACGAGCTGGGACGAGTCTATCGCCGATGGGAGGCGCGCGGGGAGATCCGCGGTGGCTACTTTGTTGGCGGCGTGAGCGGTGAACAATTCGCCCTGCCCGAAGCCGTCGGCCTGTTGCGGTCGATCCGCAAACAAACGGACACCGGGCGTTGGGTCGTGGTCAGCGGCGCGGACCCCTTGAACCTTGCCGGCATTCTAACTCCCGGCCGGCGGGTCTCCGCCATCGCCTCGAACCGAATCCTGTTTCGCGACGGCGTGCCGATCGCGGCGCTCGAAGCCGGCGAATTGGTCCGGCTCGATACCAAACCAGAGGAGCTGGGGCGCGAGGTGGAATCCGCCCTGCGAATGGGCACTATGTCCCCCGCCCTGCGGCCTTATTATGGCTAAGCGCCTCTAATGGGCCGGCTCGAGCTTGATATAGTCGAGGCCGAACATGTAAGACGGTTGCGCCTTCGGATTAGCTCCAACGATCTCAACCCCCAGTTTGTGCTCTCCGGCGAGAAGGTCTCGCGTGCCGAGCTGCAGAGGTCCGGTCGGAATGACACCCTCGTGATACAGGTCGATCCGGCCGCCTAGCTTCTCCCCGTCCAAGGACAGTTGAACGATCCCATAATCGATGGCCTTTGTGAGCGCAACCGTAACGCCATACTTCCCAGCTTTGCTCACGGGAACCGCCAAATCCAACCGATCACCAGGCTTTGCGCCCGTCCACCACAGCTGGGAGTCGCCGCTCCAATCCCCCTCAAAACCTTCCAGCGTCTGCTCGTTCGCGTTGCCTCCGGTCTTCGACAGAACTTTCAACCGCTCTCCCTCGATGACCCCCTTGACCGAAAAGAGCGTGATGTCCGACCAATATCCAAGCCGCTCTGAGATGGGTCGAGGCTCGTAGGGGTCCTTGCCTCCAGGTGCCAGGTACCAATAAACCGTCCCCGCGTAGAGCGCAGGCCGTGTGTTGGAGTAATACTTTTCGATGTCTGCCTCGAACGATTGATGAAACGGCACCTGGTCGCTGATATGCCAGCGATTGACCGAGATGTGGCCTTTGTTTCCCATCGCGATGGTCTGATTGTGATAGGCGTGTTGGAAGAGAGTCGGGTTGCTCCAAGCGTAACCGAAATAGTCCTCTGAGCCCGTCCCGAACGTGGACGGAAACTTCTCGCCATCCACAAAGAACTTCTCATCGCCTTCGCCCCACCAGCCACCTTTGGGATTCCAGATATGGAGCATCACCCCGCAAAATCGGCCCTGCCCTGTGGTTTTCACCATCGGCCAATCGATCGCGCGCTCGGGCTCGGCGGGCAACAAGGCGTCGCGGTGCCATTTCACGTGAAACCGCGCATACTGGTCGATCGGCAGGCTCAGCGCCGCCGTAGTGATCTCAAAACTGGCCCGCCGCTCGCTGCCGCCCGCGTTGGCGAGCTCGATGTCCGCGCTCTTGCCAAAGGGCATGAACCAGTAGGAATACCACCAGCCATCATCACCAAGCCCCAGCGGCAAAGACCGATAAGGATTCGCCCCCGGTGCGGTGCCGAAGAAATCGCCCAACGGCGCCCAAACGCTCGCCGCCGCTTCGCCGTCCCATCGAATCCGCAGCGAGAGTTCCCGCAGCACGTTGCGATCCTCCGGCGTTGGCGGCAGATCCACCTTCACCCGCAAAATGGTGATCGCTTGCGGCCCGACTAGTTTCGCAACCCGCGTGGTCCCGCCCGCCTTCACGACCGTCTTGACCGTCACTTGTTTCTCGCCAGTTCGATGCGCGAACGCCGCGTCCCCGCGCCGAGCCCAGATGGCGTCAGCCGTGTCCAACGCCGCGGCATCGTCCGATGACAACTCTCGCTTGAAGGTTGGCACGACGGTCCCTTTAGGGAAGGTCGTGTAGCCAAAATGGAAGTAGCTCCCCCAGCCCTTGTCGGCCACGATCTTGCAGGACTTCTGGTATGGGATCGGGACATAATTGTTCCAACCCAAAGCCGCCGTGTGGACCAACGCCGGGCGATTGAATGGCGGATTCTTACCGTCGAAGTACCCCTTAAACGGGAGATCCACCACCGGTTCGCTCGCTCCGTCGAGATAGACCCTCACGTGGCCCTGCTCCGGGGCGGCGGACCATATCCGAAAAATGCAGCCGGGCCCCTCCATCTCGGCGAATACGAACTGGCCTCCCTCCTGGCGAATATAACCTCCGCCGTCACCATTGGCATCCCAACGGATATACTTGCCGCTCGTAACATCATATTTGCTGGCCCGGTCGTAGCTCGACCACTGAGCTGTGGACTCCCCCTCCGTCGGCAACGTGGCCAGGTGCTCCAAGTCGGTCAGGCGTTTGACTAGGTCGGGATAACTCAGGCTCGAGGCCGCGCTAACCAGCGCGCTTCCGGCGAGAACCATGGCAATGGGCGCCCAAATGCGTTTCATATTTCTTAAGACACGATGGTTGAACTGCTTAACACCTTATTGCACTCCGCTCCGATCATTCAATCCCAATCGAGCCACCCGGCCGAACTTCTTGACAAATGCCGAGGTGGGGGCTATTAGTTGCTTGAATCGCAACCATATAGGTGGTTTTCGATCCATCAGTCACGTTCAGCCCAACGGTGCATGTCGGAATTTGAGGGTAAGGATCGTTCGGTTTTGGCGGCGACACTCCCGCCCGTGGCAGCGGTCTATTCGAGAAGCTCCTCCACTGACGGCTCCAATCAGACCCTCGGCGGAATCACCCAGCGCCACCTCAGAAGGAAGATCGGCGTCCTGATCATCGAGCCTTCCGAGGCAGACGCCCTGGCCATGGTAGACGAGCTGCAACGGGGCGGCTACGACTTGGAGACGGAACGCGTCTCGACTGCCTCCCAACTTCCGGATGCCTTGGGCTCCCGGCCTTGGGACCTCGTCCTGAGCGATTACATCTTGCCCGGGTCCGGCGGCCTGACCGCGCTCGAAATGGTCCGCGCCGCAGGGGACCCCGTTCCGTTTATCTTCGTTTCCAGCTCCATTGGGGAGGACGCGGCGGTCATGGCGATCAAGGCCGGCGCCAGTGATTTCATTCTCAAAAGCAATCTTGCGCGGCTGGTTCCAGCGGTTGCTTATGAACTGCGGGAAACGGCCGCGCGCGCCGCTCAAAGACGCGTCCAGGAAGTTCTGGAAGCGGCCCAAGCTAACTTCCGCACCTTGGTCGAAAACTCGATCGTCGGCATTTACGCAATCCAAGAGGGCCACTTCTCTTATATCAACCCGACCATGACCGAGATTTTCAAGCAGCCAATCGAGGAGCTGCTGTCTCGTCGCGTAATCGAGTTTGTCCATCCCGAGGACCGCGCCATGGTCGAGGCCAACATCCGCGCCCGAATGGATGGCAGCGCCAAGAGCCTTCGCTATACTTTGCGGATTCTCCGCGGCGACGGAAAAATCGCCTATGTCGAAGCCCACGGCACCGTCACCGGGTTCGGAGGCCGGCCGGCCATCCTGGGCGTCATGTCCGACATCACCGAACGCAAAGAAAGCGAGCAACAGCTCCGGGAGCAAGCGCGCCTCATGGAATTGGCCCACGATTCGATCGTGGTCCGAGATTTGGAGGGGCGCATCCGCTTCGTTAACCCGGCCGCCGAGCGCCTGTTCGGCCGCAGCAAAGCTGAACTCATCGGCTTCAAAGTTGGGGAAGTGCTCTATAAAAACCCGGCTCAATTTACCCAAATCACCCAGGAACTCCTGCAAAAAGGCCGGTGGAGCGGTGAAATCCGGCTCACCGGACCCAAAGGCGCGGACACCATTGTCTTTACCCGCTGCACTCTCATGACGGACGAATCCGGCAAACCCGGCTCAGTCCTCGCGATCAGTTGTGATGTGACCGAAAAACGGCGCCTGGAGGAGCAAGTGCTGCGTGCCCAGCGCATGGAAATGATCGGAGAATTGGCCGGTGGTGTGGCCCACGATCTCAACAATGTGCTGGCGCCCGTGCTCATGGGCATGGACCTGCTGCGTGCGAAAGCCCAAGACGATGCCAGCCGCAGACTCATCGATACCCTCGATGCCAGCACCCAGCGTGGCGTCGGGATCGTTCGCCAAATCCTCTCCTTCGCGCGCGGCACGAGCGTCGAGAAAACGCTCGTCCAACTCAAACACTTGATCGGCGAACAAGCCAAAATCTGTAAGGACACTTTCTCACCCGCCATCCAAATCAAAACGAATGTCCCCGCAACCCTCTGGCCGGTCGAAGGCAATCCCACTCAGCTCCACCAGGTTTTGATGAACCTCTGCGTCAACGCCCGCGACGCAATGCCCGGCGGGGGCATTCTCTCCATCACCGCCACCAACCTCCTTTTGGATGACCATTACAGCCAGATGCACCCGGGCGCAAAACCAGGGCCCCACGTGGTCGTCGCTGTCAGCGACACCGGCACTGGCATGGCCCCGCACGTCTTGGAGCGTATCTTCGACCCCTTCTTCACGACCAAGGATTTCGGCAAAGGTACCGGATTGGGTCTCTCCACGGCTGTCAATATTCTCAAGACCCACAATGGCTGGGTCACTGCCTACAGCGAACTAGGCCGAGGCACCCAATTCAAAGTCTACTTGCCGGCCAACGCCGTCGATTCCGTCATCTTAGCGGACGCCCCTCCCGCTCCCATGCCCCAGGGCCGCGATCAGCTTGTGCTGGTGGTCGACGATGAGGAGACCATCCGCGGTATCACCGAGATTACCTTGGGGGCCAATGGCTATCGGGTCCTGACCGCCTCCGACGGTACCGAGGCCGTAGCCCTCTTTGCGCGGCACACATCCGAAATCGCCCTCGTCATAACCGATATGGCCATGCCGTTCATGGATGGGCCCGCCACCATCCGTGCGTTGCAGCGGATGAATCCGGCAATCCCGATGATCGCCGTCAGTGGCCTTTCCGATAACGCGAAGGTGGCCGAGGTAGCCGGCACCGCCAACGTCACCTTCCTTAGCAAGCCATTCACCGCGGCGGAACTCTTGGTGCGGATGGACTCCCTTTTGGCCAAAGGCGGCGGCCCGAAAGCGCCCTAGCCGCTGCGAGTCACGGACTCGCGCCCCGTCTCCGCCGGACCGCGGCTCTAAGCGCCGCAGCAACATCGCATCCTCGTCACGCTGATACTCTTAACCCCGTTCACCGCTGACACAGAGTGATCAACCCGTCTCCCGCTCTCAAACCGCCGTAACTGCCTTATCCATCGCCTGTTCCTTCAGATCGGCTTTTTCTCCGTTTAATCCCATCTACAACCTAAGCCCAAAGAAAGAGTTCAGAATATTTTTGGGCCTTGGACCGTATTTGTCCCACGCCCCTTTCTACAATTCGGCGCATGAATACATCTGCTTCCACTACTCCTGACCCTCAGGATCCCATATCCACAAACCTCAACACCGCCACTGCGGCCACCAACCCGTCCGCTAACGCGGAAGAGTCACCTCGCCCTCGGCTCGACGCAGGCGGCCTGGCCGACTCTGCAACCGCGGTTGCTCCCCCGTCATCATCAGCCTCGGAGCAACCCAGACCAAGTGTAGGCGCCAACCAACCAACCCTTCGCCAATGCCTCCGCAAGCCCCGTAACGATGCCAAACTCCTCAACCTCCCGGAAGACCAACGCCAGGACCTCATCGACTGGCTTCTCGACGGCATGTCCTACGGCGACGCCCGCATTCTCGTCGAAGCCGAGTTCGGCATCCAAGTCCGTTGCCTCACCCGCTTCTCTGAATTCTGGTACCGCTTTTGCGCCCCGCTCCTTCTCAAGGAACGCCAGGAAATGGTTGCCGCCGCCCACACTCACGCCGCCCTCGCCCCCGCCGACGCCGATGCCCTCGATGCGGCCTCTTTCGACTCCATCCGCCAGCGCGCTTACACCATGGCCACCGCGCCGAGCTGCAGCCTCCAAGAAATGAACCTCGCTCTCGCCATGATCGCCCAGGTTCGTTCTCTCGAAGACAACCGCCGGCGCCTCGAACTCGAGCAAGCCCGTGCGCTGAGCCGGCAGCCAGCCGCTGGTTCCGCCAGCAAACCCACCGCCACAACTCCCGCAACCACGGCCACC